>Ga0114967_10000173_pt1 | contig 53122 bp, 47 predicted proteins | sample M_130628_MF_Meta_FD_92639 | JGI IMG/M metagenome (GOLD analysis project Ga0114967, IMG submission 92639) | Freshwater microbial communities from Lake Montjoie, Canada to study carbon cycling - M_130628_MF_MetaG | ecosystem: Environmental > Aquatic > Freshwater > Lake | place: Lake Montjoie... | reverse complement strand
ATTAAAAATCCATAATAACTGCCTGACTTCGTGCTAATCATCCAAGGCTCATAACCAAAAGCTAGGCTTGCCGAAGGATTAATGATAGCATCAAGCATGCTTTTTTTGTCAAATTTCTTTTTGATTAAAGTTAAATCAGGACAAACATCAGCTCCTTTGTTAGCAATTTTGTGGCAAGAAATACAATTAGTTTCAAAAACACTTTTGCCTTTATTGGCATCGGAAGGCATGTTCATGGCCAAGTCAATGGAAAGTGATTTTCCTCCATTGCGTTTAAAATAATCAGCCGCCAAACTGCGAATTGAAATATCTTTATTATTGAATATATGAAGTTCAATTAATTGCCTAACCTTGGACTTGATTTTTCCTTTTGCTGCGTCAACCATCAATAATCTAGCACCATAAGTATCCAATGCTAATTTTTGAGCCAATTCTTGCCTTTTTTCAAGCACCAATGTCGTATCATTTAATAATAGATTTTTACATTGAATCATCCATTTTTGTTCCTGACTTAATTGTTGCTCTTCTTCTTGCTTCCAAGCAATTAAATTTTCCCATGTATTTGTTTTACGGAAACTAACCCAATAATCTGCTTGTAGGGCTACGTCGGCCAATTTCGATTTTGTTAAATCAAGCATTGTAATTGCAGCCTCAGGAGTGCTCATAAATGCGATGGTTGTTATGGCTTCTTTTCTTTGATGGACTGATAATGAAGGTGATTGAGCTCTTTTTTTAATCAAATTTATGCTGGCGTTAGGGTGTAACTCCCACAAAATAGAACTTTGAGATGCAGTAAATATAAGCGGATTTGTAGGTAATTGCTTAACATAATCTGCATAGAATAATTCCCTTTTTTGATCCACTCCGATACCCAATGCAGTCAATAAATAAGGATCCTTAGAACTAATTTTATTTGCTATTTTTAATAAATCTTCTTGGCTATTCTGATAGCTTAGGTCTCTGAGACCTATGGCTATTTCTCTTAATAAGGCTGAATTTAAGGAATATTTTAAAAGTGCTTTATTGATTATTTGAAGATTTTTACCAGACTTACGCAAAGCACGGTAAGCAGTTACTGCAATTTCGGAAGAGGTTTCGGTCTTCTTTGCGGGGTTTTTAATGTTTTCGATTAAAATATTTTCGACTTTTTCTAAACCTTTAGTGCCCAAATCGGCTAATAACCAAATAGCCCTAGCTTTAATATAGGGATTCGGGTCTGCCAACAGGGGCTCAATGTCTGGGATTATTTTTTCTCCTGTATTTTTTAATTTTTCATAGGCTTCAGCTCTAACATTGATGGCGGGTGATTTTAATACGCCTATGAGTCCCTTAGTAGTATTAAAATCTAAGGTTGGTGCTTTTAGTTTTTTACCTTTTGGCGTAATGCGATAAATTCTACCGTACCCTTTTTTATCGTTCATGGCATGTCCACCCACGACCGCATCATACCAATCAGCTACATAAATGGCACCATCGGTACCTGTGACGGCGTCACTTGGTCTAAACCATTTTCTTTTATCATTTTCAAAATTATCATTCCAAACGTAGTAATCATCCGATACTGGAAATGAACTTAAAAAGTCAAATCTTTTCATTTCGAAACCCGCACCTTTTGGGCTTGTCTTATATCCAAAGACTAAATTTCTTCCTGCTTCGCAACTTAAAAGCATGCCCCTATATTTTTCTCCCAATGCATCGCCTTCATAAACGGTCACTCCAGTAGGGGAACCAGCACCTGTTTTATCGCCAACTTTCAATACTCCGGGGTCTTCTTGGTGCCAGTGTGCCGTAAAAATATCTTGGTCTAACCTTCGATCTCCTTGCCAATATCTAGTTCCGTCTTTGGAAAAATATCCTGCATTACTTCCTTCCATTAGCCAAGAAGTTCGGCAGGCAATGACTTGGTCATCGTTATCATTTTGCCACATATTACCATAAGAATCCATAGCAACCTCATAGCTATTTCTAAAATTATGTGCCATAACTTTTAATTGGCTTGCATCGGGAGCAACTTCTAATGCCAAACCACCTACCCACACTCGGCCATCATCGCTTTTTTGATTTCCCTCATTATTTTTATTATAAGGAGTTCCACCGGCATAAAGACTACCTGAACGTAAGGTCCAACCTGTTTTATCTTGCACCACATGAGGACCAGCATTTCCTACATTAAATATGAATTTTCCATAGGGAGTGGCTAAAAATGAGTGTAAAGAATGATCATGATCAAACCCTCCAAATCCAGTCAAAAAGACTTCCTTTTTGTCGGGTTTATCATCGTGATTTTCATCTGTATATACAATTACGTTAGGCGATGCACTAACAAAAATTTTGTTGCCTATTACCGCAATGCCTAATGGGGCTTTTAAATCCATATCCTGTACAAAGACAGTCGACTTATCCGCTTTGCCATCTTGGTCAATATCCTCTAAGATTATGATTCGATCTCCTTGGTTTTTGTAGTTAAATCGGGTTTCTGGCTTATTATTAAAATCTCGATATTCAACGGCTTCAGTCACCCAAATACGTCCTTTAGCATCCACGTCCATGTTGGTTGGGTTGTATAACATCGGTGATTCCGCCCAAAGTTTGATCTCCAAACCCTCGGGAACAAACAAAGTAGTTCCATCATTTGTAAAAACCAATGGAAATAATAATAGGAGAATGGTGCTTATAATTTTCATGAATAACAATGGTTGGATTTTTAATCAATAGTAAATTTTTTAGGATACTAAATCTCTGACAAATCGGTTGTTTTTTAAATAGCTTTCTAGCATCGTTTTTCCCGCAGGAACGGCTCCTTCTATTTGAATGGCTCCAGAATATCCAATCTCATTGATACAATTTTTTACCCGTTGGAAGTCAACCTTTCCTTGCCCCAAAAGAGCGTCATTTTCTTTAAAATGAAATTCACAGATTTGATTTTTTTTACCAAGCCATTTAATTTCTTCATAGATGTTGTAACCCATTTTTTCTGAATTAGCCACATCATAATAGACCTTTAAATTAGGCGAGCCCACTGCGTCGATGATGTGCATGTGTTCCTCTGCACTTAGCCAAGATTCTATACCCAAAGTAACACCCGCTTTTTCTGCGATTGGCATAATATCTTTAAATTTTTGAATGACAGCATCTTGTCCCTTTGAGTCATTTTTTAAATCCCCTTGATTAAAAAAGGCAATTAATACAACTTTAATATTGAATTCTTTGGCAACTTGAATGCTATCAGCCACCCATTGGTCTGTCTGTTGGTCCGACTTAAATGGGTAATTGTTGAGTTCGCCAATGCCCAATCCCGTAAAACCGACTTTAAAGATTTTAGCTAAAGATTTATAGGCTTCTTGCACATCTTTTCTTCGTAAATGCATGTTGTTTGCCTTTAAGCCAAGGCTTAATTGGACACCATCTAACCCTATTTCTTTGGCCATTTCCATAGCCCCTAAATTGGAGGTATTGGAAATCGACCAATCGCAGGCACCGATGAAAAAACGTTTACCCTTTAAATTGGTTTGAAACTCGGGTAATAATGTCTTTTGATGTGACAAGGTTGAAAAAATCCCCAATGCACTTTGTTGCAAAAATTGCTTCCTTTTCATAGGTTTTATAGTTTATTTCTTTCATCGCCTTAGCCAATTTTGTTAAATTTTAAAAATTTAGTTAAGTTGGCTAAGGCTACATTAGAGTTGATTTCAATTCATTTGTTTTATCTACTATCTTAGAAACCGAGTATAGCAGCTTCTTTACATTTAATAAAGGGAAAGATTTGGTTTGGGAATGGTCAGTTTTCAATTCTTAGTTTTTTGATAATTTATTCACTTTTTAAAAAATATTTGATGGATGATACAATTAAAATAAAGTTCTAACAGTGGTTTTGTCGCCCAAATATTTATTGTTTTTGAAATTGTGATACAGTACTAATTGAATAGCGTCCTGACAATAACGATGAGCAAATAAACACCCACTTTGTTTAAACCTTTTAATGGCGATTTTTTTCATCATAAAGTTAAAACAATTCTTTTATTAGTACAATAGTTAGCTTAAAATTAGGTTTTATATATTTATTAAGATACTGAGCTTTAGCTTTCTTTACCAATATCATTATACCAAATTACTATTTATGAAATACTAATAGAGCAAAAATTTTATTCGTTTGTAGAAGTATTGTTAAGACTCAAGCTCAGAGTCAAATTAGTTAAATAGAATAAAAAGGATTTAACTTATTTTTAGCAGATAAAGAACTGATATCGTAGCAGCAATCACAATTAGCTACTCAAGTCCAATAAATAAACTGCTGTAGGAAAAAGTGTTACTATTGTTAGCTCAACTACAAAGCATATTCAACATAGACCCGTTTTTATAGCCAAATTGGCCAAATCTGGGCAATTTAAAGTTTTTGCCAAAACTGCCAAAGAATAAATTAATGTATAATATTCTTCGGTTTTTATTATTCGATTTTTGCCCATTCCATCAGCAATAACACCTTCTGTATTGGCGTGAGTTTCGCAAAATTCGATCGCTTTTTATAGCAAAGGGTGCGTTGGATTGGTTTGTGCAAAAATGGCAAAATAGACTCAACGGTATGGATTTTTCAACCGTTTACATATTGTTCAAATTACAATATACCAAGCTATTTTGGGCAAAATAAAGATTTAATTGCTGGACTAAAACTTTTTTTGCATAGGCAGAATGTTTACTTAATTCCAATAATCCATGCCAAACTATACCCTGTTGCCAACCAAAAGTTTGTATAGATTCAAGCGATATTAAACGGTCTTTCCAGCGGCTCGACGATTCGGCATCCTTTTTAGCGTTTTTGCTATTAACTAATAAGTGTGGAAAATAAGCTTTCAGAGCATTTTATTACAAATTATTTTCTTAGAAAAACCAAAAAGGTTTCGTGCCTTTTTGTCATTTTTAGGATTATAGCTTCTTAAAAAAACAACTTGTAAATTTTCCTCCAGAATAAGCAATTCAAAAGGCTGCATCAAAGCGGTAAATTGCATATCCCAATCAGCTATTTTTTACCCGAAACAGCTGTTTTTACTTCTAAAATCAACTCTTCTCGAACATCAGTTCTACTCGTGATACGTAAACTAGCAGATTCATTTATTTGTGAAATTGCCTGCTTACAAGATAGTTATATGCCTTCATTTTCGTCTGAAATTTCAGAAAATACCCAATCGAAAGGGATGTAAATCAGTTGGTAAAATTGCTTCTCCACCCGAAATCTTGGCTAAAAAATATTGATACGCAACTGCTTCTACCCAATTTTCAATGGGGGCAGTTGAGGCGAGTATTGTAGCTATTTTGAGCATTTGGCGACGGGTAAAATTCATTTATATCTTTTTTTAAGATGCGTTAAACCAATTTCATTTTTTCGGCATCCCAGTTTAATGCTTTATTCTTTTCTGCACTGATATTACAGGCAATTGAAGGCCCCGCGGTTCTAAGTCCGAAAGTTGCATCTTCTAAAATTGGAGAATTTGACCTTATGCCGTTGAAAAATGAAATCATGTGGTCGAGTCTATCATCATAATTGGCAGGTGGCGTAAATTCAATAGTTTTTCCCATTTCGTAGCCACCTTTTTTATCACCATATTTCTCAGAGTACCACTTTTTATAATCTTCTTTTTGTTTGGCAGAAAAACTATCAAAAGAATCATATCCACCAAATCCAGGAGCAACACTTCTTTTGAGGGTTTTGACCTTGAAATCATTCCAACCAATATCTATCGCCCCATCAGTACCGATTAGTTTGATGCCAAATCCACCTTTACCTTCACCACTCGCCAAATTGATTCTTGTATATAATTGAAACGAAGGATGCGTTTTTGCTTGCGGATAAGTCATGAAAGAGTTGATTAAATCATAAGCATCTCTACCATCTTTCCAATAGTTTACTTCACCCAAGGCAAATATTTTATTGGGTCCGATTGAACTAGTAATTGTATGTAAACCTGTGAGCAAATGCACTGTTAAATCTCCTGCCGAGCCTGTGCCATAATCTTTATAATTTCTCCATCTAAAAAAACGCTCGGCACTAAAAGGTACTTTAGGGGCATTACCTAAAAACTTGTCAAAATCAATCGTTTGTGGCGAGGCATCTGTCGGAATAGAATATTGCCAAGCACCTTTTGCATCAGTTCGGTCGCAATAGGCTTCTACATAAGTCAACTCTCCGATTATACCACTTTCAAAGTATTTTTTGGCCTCCAAAATAGCGACACTACTTGCTCTTTGACTACCAACTTGAAAAACTTTACCAGTTTTCTTCTGTGTTTCTATGATTGCATGACCATCTTCTATTTTCTGAATCATTGGTTTTTCACAATAGACGTGCTTTCCTGCATTCATGGCATCAATTGCTATCTTTTGATGCCAGTGGTCGGGTGTACAAATCAGTACCGCATCAATATCTTTTTTTGCCAATAACTCTCGGTAGTCATTGGTAGTAAAAAGAGAATTTCCCCATTTTTCTTTTGCTCTTTCTATTCGACCTGTGTATAAATCACAAACGGCAACTAATTCAACCCCACCAACTTTGAGTGCAGTATCGGTGTCATAATGCCCGATAATTCCAGCACCGATTAAACCTATTCGGATTTTATCGTTTGCACTAACTTTTACTTTTGAAACCAGCGATTTACGGACAATATTTTCATTTGCCGAAACCGTTGTTGCTACTGAAATAGCCGCTACCGAGCCACCGATATTTTTTATGAATTTCCTTCTTGAATTTTCCATAATTAATGAGATTTAATTTTAACAATATTGAAATAAATTTATTTTTGAATGATTACTTTTTCTGATATTTTATTTCCTTCTTTATCAATTACAAACACCTTATAAGTTCCATTTCTGAGTAATTCTGTCGGTATATTTACTAAATTTAGAACCGTTTGAATAGCCAAGAAATTAGTTTTTTGTATGCTATTTTCCTGCAAATCAATACTTTTTATATCAAACGACTCACTTGCTTCAGCAAATAATTTCATTTTTATTTCTCCATTAGATTTCATTTTTCCAATATAAGGATTTGGGTAAAGCACCATTTCTTTACTTTCATTATGTCGATTTTCGGTAATCAAAATAATAAGCCTTTTGGCATCTGAATCTTTACATTATTATACGGTTTCACTCCTGTTGATTTAATATTTTCACCCTTCATCGCAAATTCTTCATGTTTCTAATCTGCAATAAAAATTTCTGTACTGGCGGCTAAAGAATCAGATTTGGTCTGGTTAGGATTGAGCTTGCTTACTCTTGTTTGAATTTTTCCATCGGGATTATCGATAAAAAGAGAGAGATAGTACGGGTCTTTATAGTCAATTGAGAAGCTAAAACTAATATTGTCCCGTGCGTTTACGTAATATGCAAACAAGAATAGAGCATTAAACAAGAAAATATTTTACATATTTAATTAAATATGATTGTTTATTATAAGTATTAAAGTTACTCAAAGAATTTGCAATTTCAATGCGATGATTGAGTATTTCGTTATATGAAAATTAATTTAAGTTTAGGAAAGGAATAACTCAATTAAATATTTAAAATCTATTTTATTATAAATTAAAATAAAGGCAATGGTTTATATTTGAGCCGAAATTTCATATTAAATTTTTACATTTTAAACAAAATCTCACAAGAGATTAAATTTTTTAAGTTTTTAATTTTGTCCTTTTAAATATCAGAATTGCTCAAAAAAATAAATCAATTAAAGATTTGGCTTGTGTAGCAAACTTTCTAAAAAAGATCGGGATTGATGAATTTAGATGATAATAAAATTGTAAAAAATAAACAATCAGTTAGGTATCATAGATCAATAATAGAACTTAATTTTAAAGAATTTTAATTACATTTTTTTAATTTTGGTTAATTTCTTATTAAGGCCTGAAAATCTCATTGCAGATTGTTAGGCTTAAATTTTAAAATATATTTTTTAAAAAAGTTTAATTATTTTAAGATACAAATGTGTATTGCATATTGTATTGCATGTTAGTAATTTTAGAAACAAAAAAGCACTTACTTCTTTTTGTAAGTGCTTGATTATCAGATTTTTATCTTGTGACCCCATTTGGATTCGAACCAAAGACCTACAGATTAGAAATCTGTTGCTCTATCCAGCTGAGCTATAGGGCCTTTTTATTATCACAAATATAGGGCTTTACATTTTAAAATTCAAATATCATAAAAAAAACATTTGTAAAAGTCGAAAACTGATGATTCTAAGCTAAAATGCTTTGAAACTTTAATTATTAAGCTGAACTTTGAATAAAAATTTGTGAACAGATACTTATCGGCAATCAATGTTATTTAATTCGCTACAGTTTATATTTTTCTTCATAGTTTTTACCTTAGCATATTTTAGTTTGCCTCATCGTGGTCGAATTTGGCTTTTGCTTCTTGCTAGCTGTTATTTCTATGCAGTGTTTCAACCAATTTATATCTTAATTCTCTTCGTAACAATTGTAGTAGATTATTTTGCTGGAATCTGGATTGAAAATTCTCAAGGAAAAAAACGGATGTTTCTTTTGGTGCTCAGCCTAATTTCAAATGTTGGATTTTTGGCTTACTTCAAATATTATAATTTTTTTGTCGAAAATATCAATAATGTTTTCTTTCATTTAGGCTCAACAACTCAGCTCGAATTATTAAAAATATTATTGCCGATTGGTCTTTCGTTCCACACATTTCAAGCGATGAGTTACACGATTGAGGTTTATCGTTGTAATGAAAAAGCTGAGAAAGATTTTGCTATTTATGCACTTTATGTTATGTTTTACCCACAGTTAGTAGCTGGGCCAATCGAACGACCACAAAATGTACTATGGCAATTTCATAAATATTTTGAGTACGATTTTGAAAACCTAAAAGCTGGATTGATGCGAATGGCCTGGGGGATGTTTAAAAAAGTAGTAATTGCTGACCGTCTTGCTATGGTAGTTGATTATTCTTACGATAACCCTTACGATCACAATGGTTTCACACTTTTGGTTGCTACCGTCTTTTTCACCTTTCAGATTTATTGCGATTTCTCAGGCTACTCAGATATTGCCATCGGAGCTGCACGAGTAATGGGCTTTAAACTCATGGATAATTTTGATGCTCCGTATTTTTCAAAATCAATCAATGAATTTTGGCGTCGATGGCATATTTCTTTGTCTAGTTGGTTTAAAGACTATTTATACATTCCACTTGGCGGAAATCGGGTAGGAGAGTTTCGGAAATACTTTAATCTTTTCTTCGTCTTTTTGATGAGCGGATTGTGGCATGGTGCCGCATGGACTTATATAATTTGGGGGGCTTTGCACGGAATTTATTTAGTTTTAGCTCAAATTCGCAAGAAATATACGCCGTTTGAAGCTAACAAATACTTCTCCAAAAAAATAATTAATATTTTTAATTTATCTTTTACCTTTTTGCTTGTGATGCTGACTTGGGTGTTTTTTAGGGCAAAAGGATTAAGTAATGCCAAGATAATTCTATCAAAAATGCTAAATATCGAGAATTATGGCAGCATCATTGCAACGCCATTTAGTATGAATGAAATGATTTTTTGTTGGTTTTTGATTGCGATTTTGCTTCTAAAAGATAAATTTATGATGCGGTTAAGCACTAAAAATACAACACAGTTTTACTTGAAATTTACAGTTTTATTAGTGCTTTGTTACTTTTTTGGTGTATTTACCTCAAATCAGTTTATATATTTTCAGTTTTAAAATCTACTTCTTAAAAGAGACAAAAAAATGAAATACTTCTTTTTAATACTTTTTTCACTTTTGTGGTTTTTAGGGTTTTCGAGTTCTATGGCAAAGTGGCTGCATAAAAAAGGAATTACGCAAGATGATTACCGTTACGGTGATTTATACCGGATGTCAAATTTGGCACAGTTTAAAGCTCCGCTGCAGCAATGCACAGTTCCACAAAACCTGCCAGTAGGTAATACCTCCCTAATTATTATGGGTGATAGTTTCACTGAAAAAGAACGCATCGAAAAAAAACATTTTAAAGGATTAAGTAATTATAATAGATATTTTATTACCGATACCATTAAAGTAAAGCTGGATACCTCAGAACGAAATGTGCTTATCATCGAAACGGTTGAGCGACACTTCAGAGAAAGATTTAGGAAAACCTTTGCTAATTTAGAAGTGGTTGAAAATCAGGTGGTTTTGGAGAATGAAAACAAAAAAAGTCTGAAAAAATGGCTTTTAAATTATTTGCCATACAATGCCGAGCGTCATGAATCTATACTTTTCTCTTCAGATTTTTTCTTGACATTTAAAGAATGGAAAGCATGGCTGAATTTGAAATTATTTAACCGAATTGATGAAAAAGTAATGCTCTCAAAAGATAAAAAACACCTTTTATACCACTTAGATGGCCAATTCTCAGGAATTAATTCTTGTTTTGATCGAATCTCTGAAGAAGAAATAAATTTAATAGTTAGTAATTTGAATAAATCTTATCAATACTACAAAAATGCAGGTTTTGATGAAGTTTATTTATCAATTATTCCAAATAAAACTTCGATTTTGGGAACAGATTTAGGAGAATATAACCATTTAATTGAAAGAATTCAGAAGCACTCTGCATTGGAAATGCCTTTTTTTGATATTTATACTCCTTTTCATAATTCTAAGAAAGTATATTACGAAAAAGGTGATACACATTGGAATTGTGAAGGCAAACAAATGTGGTTGGATTTGGTGAATTCCAAATTGTAGGAGTTGTGTATAAATGAAGTATAGACGTTGCATGCAACGTCTCCATGGGGATTGTATAAAATATCATTTTACAAAACCCAATATTTCTGAAATAACAAATTCTTGCTCTTCTGCTGTTAGTGTTGGGTATATCGGAATACTTAAGCAATGGTCATAATACTTTTCAGCATTCGGGAAATCACCTGCTTTATTTCCTAAATCTTTATAATAAGGCATTAAATGCACAGGAATATAGTGTACTTGAGCAAAAATCTGCTTCGTGCGTAAATAATCATATAAGCCTTTGCGGTCTTCAATTCGAATCACATACAAATGATAAGCATGGGCAATATTGGCAGGTGGAATAATAGTTTTTATATTAGTTCCCGCAAATGCTTCATCATATCGTTTGGCAATCGCTCGACGTTTTGCGAGACCTTCTTCTGCTCTTTTTAGCTGTGAAATTCCCAAATTACAAAGCACATCGGGCAATCGGTAATTATAGCCCAAATCCTGCAATTCCATATACCATCCTCCGTGATTTTCAATTAAAGCGGGGTCGCCTTGATAAACCATTCCGTGCGAACGATATTGTTTGAGCTTTTTATATAGTTCTTCGTCGTTGGTTGTTACCATTCCACCTTCACCGGTAGCAATGTGTTTTACTGGATGAAATGAAAAAATAGCTAAGTCGGCCAATGAGCCATCACCACAACGATGATTTTTGCCTAAATTATCGATAAAACTTCCACCTGGGGCGTGACAAGAATCTTCTAAAATCCATAAGCCATATTCATCTGCTAGTTTTCTAAATGCTTCTAAATCGGCTGGATAACCTGCAAAATCAACTGGAATAATACCTTCAAAAGTGCCTTTTGGGTGCTGATTGAGTAAATTTCTTACTTTTTCAATATCCAATAAAACTGTTTCAGGATTAATATCGGCAAACACAACTTCTCCACCACAATAACGCACACAATTGGCCGATGCCGAGAAAGTAATAGGTGAAGTGACGACTTTTGAAGATTTATTTACTCCCAATGCCATGCACGAAATATGTAAAGCTGCTGTTCCATTAGCAACCGCAACGGCATATTTGCAACCAATATATTTGGCAAAAGCGACCTCAAATTCAGCAACTTTTGGTCCTGAAGTTAAAAACGGAGATTTGAGCGTTTCGATAACTGCATCTATATCTTCGTCAGTAATATTTTGTTTTCCGTATGGAATCATTTTTAAATTTATTTCGGCTGAAAATCAGCGTCAATGTGGGTTTTTATTTCTTCGCGAATCTGCTCAACTGTTAACCATTCGTCGTTAGTTCCAGAATTATATTTGAAACCTTCTGTGACAAAAGAAGCACCAAAATGCTTCAAATATTCATTTGTATTCCAAATTGGAGAAAATGGCATAATTACATAATATTTATTTGTCTCGATTGTACTCAGCGAATCCGTTTCGGTAATCATTTCTTCGTGAAGTTTTTCACCTGGACGAATACCAACGTTCGGATACTCACAGTTAGGGCCAATTGCTTTAGCAACATCCATGATTCTGTAAGAAGGTATCTTTGGTACATAAATTTCTCCACCCCAAGCATTCTCAAGGGCATAAAGTACCATTTCTACGCCATCTTCCAACGAAATATTAAATCGAGTCATACGTTCGTCAGTTATCGGTAAAACACCCGTTTTTGCTTTTTCCAAGAAAAATGGCATAACCGAACCACGAGAACCAATCACATTACCATATCTTACCACCGAAAAAGTAATCTGGCGATTTCCTCTCATATTATTGGCTGCTACAAAAAGTTTATCCGAACACAATTTTGTTGCACCATAAAGGTTTATTGGAGCGGCAGCTTTATCGGTTGATAATGCCACAATTTTTTGGATATTATTAGCTAAAGCAGCATTAATTACATTTTCTGCCCCAAAAACATTGGTTTTTATGCATTCCATCGGGTTATATTCTGCCGCAGGAACTTGTTTTAAAGCTGCAGCATGAATGATATAATCGATACCTTCGCAAGCACGTTTAAGGCGTTCACCGTCCCGTACATCCCCTATGAAAAAACGTATATTTGGATATTTATTTTGAGGATAAGTTTGTTGCATCTCATACTGCTTCAATTCGTCACGAGAATAAATTACTACTCGACGAATATCAGGGAAGCGATTGAAAATAGTTTCTACCAATTTTTTGCCGAAAGAACCTGTTCCACCTGTAATCAGAATTGCTTTGCCGTTTAAATCGAGCATTTGTTATTTTTATTTATTAGAATAATCACCAAAAACTTGACAGATAAAAGTTTGACTTAAATCGTATGCAAAGTTACGAATTAGGTACGGAATTCTTTCTATGAATGAAAAGATGATTTTAGCTAAAGTAATTGTAAATTATCGAAAAACTACATTATTTGAGTTATATAACATAAATCGAGCTAAAATAACCATTTTAAAGAGCTAAAAATTTAACAAGTTTTGCAAAACTCTTGAATGTGTAATTTATTTGTTTTTCATTGGAGATTTGTCTCGGTTTTATCATGTCTAAGTTAATTATTTAAATTGTGGGAAATTTTAAAAATTATTTTGTTCCACGTTTTTCGGGTGCATAAGTATTAAAAAAGTTAAGCCAAATGGTACGTGAAATACGATAATAAACAGGCATTAAAATAGCTGTTAGTGAAACATAGATAATCATCAGTAAAGTACCACTGATGTATTTGTCGAGTAAAACAAAGTATGCTACTATTGTTGTTACAAATAATGCAATATTGAGCATGTAGCTTACGTACATTGCACCAAAGAAAAAACCCATTTCTTTTTCATAACGAAGCCCACAGTTAGGGCAAGTCACTTTTAGTGCGGTCATTTTCTTGTAAGGGTTTCGTGTTTCAAAAATTTCTCCCTCGTGGCATCTTGGACATTTCATTGCAAAAATGCTATATAATTTCGAACCTTTGCCAAACATGTATTTGATGTGATTTTTTACTAGTATAATTTAACTTCGTTGTAAAATACGATATAATAAATTGCTTTTTCATAGGCTTTTCTATTTATATTATAGTACTTTTTACCTATTTCGAATTTCATGAATCTGTTATAAAATTTTGAGGCTTATGTTGGAAATATACTATTAGCGATATTTGAGGAATAAAGCCCGAAAAAGCAAAACAAACGGAAAACCATGTTGAACTAAATCGAACCTTTGTCGCGTAAATCTTGTCTCATGTCCTATTTCTCTGTTTTTAGATTATCTTCTAATCGTCGAACATCAAGTTTCATCAAGATATTTTTATCGCACGAATTAAGTTGCTCAATAGTAATGATTGGAATCGACTTTCGCATAAATTTTTAGAATTTATTTCTTTTTCTGAGCCTTCTTAAAATCGTCAATTGGCTTGAAAGGTCCGAATTTGTGTTGTTCTTCAGAAAAATTATCAGCATAAGGGCCAAATGGATGGTCGATTGGTTTGCCCGAAATTTTTGGCCAGTCTTTGTTCAAATCTTTTGTTGGTCGAGGTCGAGAATTAACATAAGCGGCAATATCCCATGATTCATCGTCAGATAATTGTGGTTTTTCGTAGCTCGCTCCAAACGGCATATTTGTTTTGATATATCCAGCCAATCTTGAAAGGCGAAAAAGTCCTGCCCCAATATTATAAGAATGTTCACCCCAAAGAGGAGGATATACATAGCCAAATCCCTCTGTATTTTTTAAACCATCACCATTTTTGCCATGACAGCTAATACATTTTTGTTCATAAGCAATTTGTCCTTTGACAGGGTCAGCTGCACGATTCAAATACTTTAATTTCCAAATACCAGTTCCATTTGGAATTGAATCTTTTGGCACACACTGACCAAGAAATGTGATATAACTCACGATAGCTCGCATTTCATGGCTGCTACTATCAAGTCCTCGACCATTTAAGCTACGTTCTATGCAGTCGTTAACTCGTTTTATGATGCTTTCTTTTGACCCCGAACGTTCTCTAAATTTCGGATAAGTTGAAGCAACAGCTCCATAGTTATTTCCCCAAACCCTTGAGCCTGCATCTAAGTGGCAGTTTTGGCAATTCATACCATTCGTTTGCTTAGCAATCTTTCCTTTTGGGCCTAAATAATAAGCTGTATTGGCAATCAGTTCTCTGCCATATTTCACTAGTTTGGGGTCTTTTTCATGCATAACTGCATCCATGCTGATAAGCTTCCAAACTGGTTTTTCGTGTTTATAAGGTTTCTTTTCAAAAGCTGCAGAAGTGGCATTTTTGGTTTGAAAATTAAAGATTCCTGTGAAATAAAGCACAACAATAATTACCAAAAACACAGAAGAACCAAGTAACCTTAATACGATTTTTAAAAGTTTATCCAGACTTGTTCGAGACTTAACATCAAACTTTTTCATTAAATACTCATTTAGGGCTAAAATAGACAATAAAAAATAGGTTAGATTTACTGTATAATTAAATTTTTTATCCTCAATTTGCGTTAATTTTTAAGACTATAAATATCAATGAGGTAATTTGCTTTGGAATGCCCCGTAGAGCCAAGTTCCAGCAATTGCACTCATAAATGTTACCGTAATTGCCAAAAAACCACTTCCAATTTGGGCAAATAGGGGCCCTGGACAAGCACCTGTTATTGCCCAGCCGAGTCCGAAAATCAGTCCGCCATAGATTTGCCCTTTATCAAATGTTTTGTCAGGAATAGAAACCATTTCACCTGCTAAAGTCTTGATATTGAAGCGTTTGATGAGTTGAACTGAAATCAGACCAACAACAACTGCAGTGCAAATAACACCGTACATGTGAAATGATTGTAGTCGGAACATTTCCTGAATTCTGAACCAAGAGATGATTTCAGCTTTTACGAATACAATTCCGAAGATAATTCCGACAATCAGATACTTGAAATTACTGATAAAGCTCTCTTTTTTTACTTGATTGTTGGGTGCTTCACACACAAATTCTTCGACTGCAGTATTATCAATACTTGTTTTTGTCATGATTAGAATAATTTAAAAATGAAAGGCATGATTAAGTGTGTCATGGCGAAACCTCCTGCCATAAAGCTGATTGTTGCAATTAATGAAGGTAATTGTAGATTTGATAATCCCATGATTGCATGACCAGAAGTACACCCACCAGCATAGCGAGTTCCAAAACCCACCATTAGACCACCAACAACAAAGAAAATGAGTCCTTTGAGTGTGAAAATATTTTCTACACTAAAGATATCAGCGGGCATCAGAGACGAAAAATCTGTTACGCCCAATGCTTTTAAATCTTTAACTGTGTTTTCATTCACAGCAAATTCATTCGGATTTGATAGAAATTGACTTGCAATGATTCCACCTAAAAGTACGCCAACCACAAAAAATAAATTCCAAATTTCTTTTTTCCAATTATACATAAAATACTGAATATTTGAAGGGAAACATGCAGCACATATATGGCGAAGCGACGAAGAAATTCCAAAGATTTTATTACCTATGAGTAGCAATGTTGGCACCGTTAGTCCAATCATAACGCCTGCTAATGCCCAGTGCCAAGGTTGTTTGATGAGTTCAATCATTTTTTTATTTTTACTTTTAATGTTGTTAATACTATATTTTGTACTTAAAGTAATATTGAAAGGCAAGCCATAATTTTGCCCTTATTTTTTTATCATAACCTAAGAAATACTTATTCTTTAAGTCTAACCGAAGTTAAATTTTCAATTTCGATTGGCAAACAAAATTCGAGCGTGGAACTTCAGTCATTGCAATTTCGGCAAAGCCACCAGCTATATCTATAAGATTATCAAACCCACGAGATTTCAAGATTGATGCCGCAACCATCGAGCGATACCCACCTGCACAGTGAATATAATTAGTATCAGTTTTCGAAAATGCCGACATATTATTGCTCAAATATGCCAATGAAACACATTCTGCTTCATCGACATGTTCTGCTCGATATTCTGTTTCTTTTCTTACGTCTTTCACTAAAAGTTTTCCTTCATTTTCTGCATATATTTTTGCAAAGGCTTCTGCCGATATAGATTCAATTACATCAATGTCTTTGCCTGCTTCAATCCAAGCTTTGATGCCACCTTGCAAATATCCAATAATATTATCATAACCAACTCTTGAAAGGCGAGTGATTACCTCATCAATATTTTCCACATCAGCAATGAATAAAATTGGCTGCTCTATATCGGTCAGAAGTGTGCCAACCCAAGGAGCAAAGTCGCCTTTTATACCAATATTGATAGAATTCGGTACAAATCCATCCTTAAAATTCTGAGCAGCACGAGTATCAATCATTACCGCACCGAGTTCGTTGGCTGCAACTTCAAAAGCTTGTGGCGAAAGTGCTTGAATATTAGTTTTCAAAACATCAAGGTTTTTTGCACCAGTCTTGTTAATCATTACATTTTTTGGAAAATAGTAAGGGGGAGGTGTAAGCCCATCTGTTACAGCCAAAATAAATTGTTCCTTGCTTTGTGCTTGAAGAGCATAGTTTACTTTTTTCTGATTTCCCAAAGTGTCAAAAGTTTCTTTGCTCATGTTTTTGCCACAAGCCGATCCTGCACCGTGAGCAGGATAGACAACCAAATTGTCTGGCAAAGTCATTATTTTTGCGTGCAAAGAAGTATATAAATAACCTGCCAAGTCTTCGATTGTTAGATTTGATTTTTGTGCCAAATCCGGGCGTCCTACGTCTCCAATAAACAAAGTATCACCCGTAAAAATACATTTTTCAATACCATTTTTATCGATTAGTAGAAAACACGACGATTCCATCGTGTGGCCGGGCGTATGAAGAACCTTGATTTTGATTTCTCCGATTTCAAAAACCTGTTCGTCTTCAGCAATAATACACTCAAAAGCTGGCTTGGCTTTTGGACCATAAACTATTTTTGCACCAGTTTTTTGAGCCAATTCTACATGACCCGATACAAAATCAGCATGAAAATGAGTCTCGAAAATATATTTTATTTTGGAGTTATTTTTTTCTGCTTTATTCATGTAAGAATGTACTTCACGAAGTGGGTCGATGATGGCTACCTCACCTGCTGACTCAATATAATATGCTCCTTGTGCGAGACATCCAGTATAAATTTGTTCGACTATCATTGTTTTAATTTGCTTTAATTTATTCAAAGTGTGTTAAAATTCTTGGATTGTTTGTTAATAATGGGCGGTATTGTTGATCTACAACTAAATTTATGAATAAAAAGTGCCTATTACTATTCTAAATTGCTTTTTACACTTAACCTAAAATGGTTTGTGAAAATTCAGACATTTAAATGCATCATTATTAGCAATTTGTGCCAAGCGACGGTCACCTTTGAACCTTCTCAACTCTGTACCTTTTATGTAAAAAATTAAAAACCTCACAGAAAGTCAAAAATCTGTGAGGCTTAATTTTAACTTTAGAAATCTTATTTTCCTTGTGCTTCTACGACGGCAATGGCCACCATATCCACGATTTCACGAACAGTACTGCCTAGTTGGAGTACGTGAACTGGCTTTTTCACACCCAATAATATCGGCCCGATTTTATCGATATTGGCAACTTCTTTTACGATATTATAGGCAATATTTGATGAAGAAAGATTCGGGAATATTAGCGTATTGGCACGTCCACCAGCCAAATCGCTAAAAGGGTGTTGCTCTTTTAATAAATCAATATCAAATGGTAAGTGAGCTTGCATTTCGCCATCCACAATCATATTTGGATGCTTATCTTTCAAAATTGCCACTGCTTTTTGCATTTTCAGAGCATCTTCTCCATCGGTACTACCAAAGTTTGAGTAGGTGAGAAGAGCAATGCGTGGTTTGATATTGAACTTTTCCACTTCTTTGGCAGCTAATTCCGTAATCTCAACGATTTCATCTATTGTTGGATTAAAGTTTACAGTTGTATCTGCTAAGAAAAGTGGACCAAAACGGCTCATCAAAATATACATTCCCGAAACCTTTTTAACTCCTTCTTGACGACCAATAATCTGTAAAGCTGGACGAATTGTTTCTGGATAATTTCGAGTCATACCTCCAATCATGGCATCGGCTTCGCCCGTTTCAACCATCATGGCCCCAAAATAATTTCGATTACGCATCAATTGCGTCGCCTCAAAATGGTTATATCCTTTTCGTTTGCGTTTTTCATAGAAAATTGCACCGAATTTTGCCAAGTTATCTTCCTGTTCCGAAGAACGAGAATCAATGATTTCGGCATAAGGTAAGTCAATATTATTTTCTTCGAGTAACTGCGTGATTTTAGCTACATTACCTAATAAAATGGGCGTTGCAATTTTCTCGTCTTGTACTTCTTGGGCTGCTTTCAGTACGGTTAAGTTTTCGGCATCAGCAAAAACGACACGCTTTGGGTGAAGTTTTGCTTTATTTGTGATAACTTTTTTGAGCGAATTATCTTGTCCTAAACGTTTTGCCAATTGTGTATCATACGCTTCCCAATCTGTAATCGGAAACTTTGCCACGCCACTATCCATCGCTGCTCTGGCTACCGCTGGGGCAACGGTGGTTAGCAAACGAGGGTCTACGGGTTTAGGGATGATATAGGTTCGGCTAAATGAAAGGTTAGTTTCGCCATAAGCTAAATTTACGGCATCTGGTACTGGTTTTTTGGCTAAATCGGCCAATGCTCGAACGGCTGCCAATTTCATTTCTTCGTTGATTACCTTCGAGCGAACATCTAGAGCACCACGGAAAATATATGGAAAACCAAGTACATTATTCACTTGATTAGGATAATCCGAGCGGCCAGTTGCCATAATAATGTCTTCGCGTGCCTCGATTGCTTCTTCATAAGAAATCTCTGGCGTCGGGTTTGCCATCGCAAAAACAATCGCATCTTTTGCCATCGATTTTACCATGTCTTGGCTAAGGATATTTCCTTTTGAAAGCCCAACAAACACATCTGCTCCAACTAATGCATCCCCAAGCGTTGTGTCAGCAGGCATATTATCGTTTGCAAATTCGATTTTCTTTCCATCCAAATTCGTGCGACTTGGGTGAATTAAACCTTTGCTATCAAACATGAAAATATTCTTTTTATCAGCACCCAACGAATTATACAAACGAGTACAAGAAATAGCAGAAGCACCTGCACCATTGATAATTATTTTTATTTGTGCAATATTTTTTTCTACTAATTCAAGAGCATTGAGCAATGCAGCCGACGAAATAATGGCAGTGCCATGCTGATCGTCGTGCATTACTGGAATATTTAATTCAGCCTTCAAGCGTTCTTCGATTTCAAAACATTCTGGAGCAGAAATATCTTCGAGGTTTACACCGCCGAAAGTTGGTTCTAGAATTTTTACAGTACGAACAAATTCATCAACATCTTTGGTATTTAATTCAATATCGAATACATCAATATCTGCATAAATTTTAAACAAAAGTCCTTTTCCTTCCATTACTGGCTTGCTCGCCGCTGGACCAATATCGCCTAAACCCAAAACAGCCGTTCCGTTTGAAATTACAGCCACAAGATTTCCCTTTGCCGTGTATCTATAAACGTCTTCTGGATTTTCAAAAATAGCCATGCAGGGGTCGGCTACTCCAGGTGAATATGCCAAAGATAAATCTTTTTGGGTAGCATACTCTTTTGTTGGGACCACTTCGATTTTTCCTGGACGTCCTTTTGCGTGGTAATGAAGTGCCTCTTCTTTTAAATTTTGTTTACTCATTTTCGAATAATATTAGTTTGTTGATGTGAAGGTAATACTGAAAGATTTTAGTATTAAATGAAAAAGTCTTTTTTTGCATAAATAGCTGTTTTTGTAAGCAAAGACAGCTTTTTGCATCGTTTCTTATTTGTTTTTAATGTTATCTTTTATAATATCCTCATAGTCGCTCAAATGTGAAAAGGCTGCTTCCATTTTAGAGCGGTCGAATTCGTTTTCGTTATTTGAAATCCAAATTGTAGCTACACCGTTTCCGATGAAGTTAGTGATGGCACGGGCTTCTGACATGAATCGGTCAACGCCTAAAAGTAAAGCCAAGCCCTCAACTGGAATAACTTTTAAAGCTGTAAGTGTTGAAGCAAGCACAATAAAGCCACTTCCTGTAACACCAGCCGCTCCTTTTGATGTTACCATTAAGATACCAATTATTGTCAGAATTTGCTGCATATCTAAATGGACATTGAAAACCTGTGCCAAGAAAATAACGGCCATTGAAAGGTAAATGGTTGTTCCATCAAGATTGAATGAATAGCCCGCAGGCACAACCAAACCAACCACAGATTTAGAGCAACCCATTTTTTCGAGCTTTTCCATTAATGAAGGTAAACCAGCTTCCGAAGAAGACGTTCCGAGAACAATCAGTAATTCTTCACGGATATATTTTAGAAATTTCCATAGACTAATTTTATAATATCTCAGTATAAAATGAAGTACCACAAAGACAAAAACAGCCATTGTCACATAAACCGTTCCCATCAGTTTGGCGAGTGGGAGGAGAGTTTGAATGCCATATTTTGCAATTGTGAAGGCCATACCTCCAAATGCTCCGATTGGTGCAAATAGCATTACTTTATGCAAAGCCCAAAACACCTTTTTTGAAATTGGAGTAAGAAAATCTACTACTTTTTGTCGACCAGAATAATTACTCAAAGCAACGCCCAAAACTATAGCAAGAACCAATACTTGGAGTGTAATATTATCTAAGAAAAATTTCAGCCAACTAAACTCTGTTGCACTTTTGGTATATTTTGAAATATCACCAACTTTAATGGCATCGGTCACTACGCCGTCACCGGGACGAATGACATTTGCAACTACAACGCCAACCAATAAAGCAATGGTTGTTACAACTTCAAAGTATAGAAGGGCTTTCCCTCCAACTTTTCCAACTTTTTTCAAATCACCCATTGAAATAATTCCGAGGGTAATTGTCAGAAAAATGATTGGATTGATGAAAAGTTTAACAAAACTGATGAATATACTACTTAAAAACTCAGCGAATGTATTTTTTATTTCAAATTCAGAAATAATTAGATTTTGTTTGAAGCCTTTTTCAAAGATTTGATGTAATGCAAATTCAGGGTTATAATGGCCAAGTAAAACACCGCAAATAATGGCAGTTAATACCCAAAATGTAAGATTAGTAAAGAGTTTTTTCATTTTGCAATTTTTTATTCAGAATTTTTTAGGGTTAATTTTATAAAGTGTATATCAGAAAAAAAACAATAAATAGTGCCATAACATGGCCGTTATCAACGATAATGGAATACTAATTCCAATCATTAAACTTGCTAATGTCGGATTTAGTTTATGATTTATGGCAATGATGGATGCTGTATTCATAGAGCCCAAAGCGGCTCCAATTACACACATTTTGCCAATCCATGCATTTTCGGGTAATAGAATGTTTTGTTGAAGCAATATAAGGTATAAAATAAAGATTATCAATGGTGCAATCAATAGTTTGAAAAATAAGCCTAATAACAGTGGTTTTTGTATAAGATTTGCTTTGGAAATTTTGATTTGTAAACCAACTGATAATAAAGCAAGTACAGTAAATGGACTACCCAATTTTTGTAAAATTTCGCTTACAGAACTTGGAAAATGATAATCCATGATATTTAAACAAACAGCGATACAAAAAGCTAAAAATGGTGGAAATGTAAAAATACTTTTAATGATAGATTCTATCGACGGTTTGGATTCTGAATAATATGAAGCAGTCATAATACCCATTGTCCCACAAACCACAAACGAACCTGCTTGGCTCATCAGAATTCCGAGCTGAACCCCAGCTTTACCATATAATAACTCAAAAATTGGGAAGCCCACAAATGAAATACTACTAATTCCAGCCGTTATTGTTAATGCACCTGTTGTACTTCGGTCGAAATGAAGAATCCTGGCAACGATTTTGAAAAAAATAAATGAACTTACAAATAGAATGTAGGGTGTCAGAATAACCAGAAACTGATTTGCTTTAAAAGAAATCTGGCTAGTATAGAGCAGCGTCAATGAAGGTAAACAAATATTAATAATAACCGCATTTAAACCCAAATAAGCATCTTTCGGAAAGCCTTTGGTTCGTTGGAGTATTCCCCCCAACGAAAGGCAAATGATTAATAATAATAGGTTAGTCATTTTAAAAGAAGCTGAGATTTAGGATACTAGATACGAGACTTTGCGATAGAAATGTCTTTAAATATATAAAATTTCGTATCTTGAAAGCGTTTTTATACGGCTCTGTTGGGTTTTGAAAATTATCTTTGAAATGAAATCTCGAAAGCTAGACCATCGTCATTATCAATTTCGGCAAAGTCTTGGTTTGAATTGATAAGTAATTTTTCCATTTTGCTACAAAAGTAAAGATATATTTTGATAAGAAAACATAAATTTTAATTGATAGTTTATATTTAAAAATCTTTGGACTGAACCCAAAGTATTGATTTAGTTGTTAGTTTAAGTAGTATCAGTAAAAAAATTTATGGCAAAAATTCCGTTAAATTTGGACGAAAAAAAGCCCAATATTAAAGAACGACTAAAAGCATTAGGCAATTTGCCTGATTTTATACGAGAGGTTTATCTTACGTCGCCTTCTTTAACAATTGGTAATATTTGCTTGCGTTTGTTGCGTTCGGCTATTCCAATTTCAATTTTATATATCAGCAAACTCATCATTGATGAAGTTTTGGTGTTAAGTACCGATAAATTAGAAAATCTAAATACTATCTATTTTTTGATAGCCTCAGAGTTTGGTTTAATGATTGTCAGCGATTTGCTTTCTCGTGGTATTTCCTTGAGTGATAGCCTTTTAGGGGATTTATTTGCTAACCAAACTTCTATAAAATTAATGAAACATTCAGTTTCACTCGATTTAGCTCAGTTTGAAAACGCAACTTTCTATGATAAACTCGAACGTGCCAGACAACAAACAAACGGCCGTACAGTGCTACTTTCACAAGTTTTGGCTCAAGGACAAGATGCCATCACAATGGGTTTATTGCTTGTTGGACTCATAACTTTTAATCCTTGGTTAATTGTCTTGCTTTTGGTTTCGGTTATTCCTTCTTTTATTGGTGAATGGCATTTCAACGCAAAAAGTTATTCGTTACAAAGAGGCTGGACACCACAACGCCGAGAATTAGATTATTATCGCTTTATTGGTGCGAGCGATGAAACCGCCAAAGAAGTGAAACTTTTTGGACTTTCAGATTTTATCATTGAGCGATTTAGCAATCTATCTAAACTGTATTTCAAGGAAAACAAAAAACTTTCTATCGAGCGTGCTTCTTGGGGGAGTTTACTTGTGGCTATTGGTACATTTGGTTATTTTAGTGCTTATACGCTGATAATCATCGATACTGTAAAAGGAATCGTAACAATTGGTAGTTTGACATTTTTGGCTGGTTCGTTTCGTCAGTTAAAATCTTTGTTGGAAGGAATTCTCGGTAGATTTACAAGTATTTCACAAGGTGCTTTATATTTGAATGATTTATTTGAGTTTTATCAAATTGAATCTCAGATTATTTCACCAGCACAACCCAAGCCTTTTCCCAATCCAATCAAAGAAGGTTTTCGCTTTGAAAATGTTGGTTTTAAATATCCAAATTCTGAGAAATGGGCAAATCGGAATCTGAATTTCGATTTAAAAGTAGGAGAAAAGTTGGCTTTAGTTGGCGAAAATGGTTCTGGTAAGACAACTTTAGTGAAATTGCTCGCAAGATTATACGATCCTGATGAAGGATGTATTTTACTTGATGGAGTTGATTTAAAGGAATATAATTTAGTAGAGTTACGTGAACACATTGGCGTTATTTTCCAAGATTTTCAGAAGTTCAATTTCACCGCAGGCGATAATATTGCGGTAGGAGATATAGCTTCTCGTGAAGAATTGCCCGAACTTGAAAGAGCAGCTTACCAAAGTTTGGCAGATACGGTCATTGAAAAGTTGCCATTGAAATACGATCAACCTTTGGGTCGTAGATTTGCCAAAGGAATTGAGCTTTCAGGAGGAGAATGGCAAAAAGTTGCTCTTGCAAGAGCTTATTTGCGTGAAGCTGATGTGCTGATTTTAGACGAGCCAACTGCCGCACTTGATGCCCGTGCCGAATATGAAGTTTTCCGCCGTTTCGCCGAACTTACCAAAGGAAAAACTGCTATATTGATTTCGCACAGGTTTTCAACAGTAAGAATGGCAGATAGAATTTTGGTATTAGACAAAGGACAAATGCTCGAAATAGGTACGCACGAAGAGCTTCTTGAAAAAAACGGCCGTTATTCCGAGTTATTTTATTTACAAGCGGAAGGGTATAGATAGTTGTGAGTGCGATGTTTAGAGTTTTAAACGCTATTATTACGATTTTAATTAATCTTAAACCAAAAATCAGCACTCTAAACTCAGTACTCCCTAATTTTCCCAAATTGCCAAAGCAAGTCTTATTTTTCCATAATCGTAAACTCCTTCAAGGGCTTCAAACAATGGTTTTAAGGCATCACCTTTTTGCATATTAAGTTTCATTGCCTCGGCAATAATCTGATTAATTTCATAGGTGGCAATAAATTGTTTAAGGTCAATGTCTTGTCCATCTTGTTTAAGTTTTACCAAATGACTGATAATTGTTACTGGATTTAGTACTCTTTTCGCAGCCATTTCATCAATTGATAGTCCAGCTTTATACATTTCAAAGGTTTCCAAAAATGTCATACCTTTTTCTTGCCTTACATTTCCAATGCTAGGGATTTTACCAGTAAACGATGAAATTTCCTTGATAAATTCTTCTCCGTATTGTCTAAATTTCTGCTCACCAACCCCCGAAACTGCCATCATCTGAAAACGATTAACTGGACGTTTCAGTGCCATATCTGAAAGTGTAGCATCGGAGAAAATTACAAATGGCGGAACACTTTGTTCATCAGCAATTTTCTTTCGTAAGATTCTGAGTTTTTCAAACAAAGCATCTTTTATAACTTCTTTCTTAGTTTTTTCTTTGGGAGCGGCTTCTTCTTGTCTTGCTTTCTTAATATCATAAGCCTCAAATCTTACTAAATTTACTTTTTTTCCTTCTCTCAAAACTTTTTCTGAAATAGCATTCAATTTCAGTGCGTGGTGCTCATCATAAGCAATATCGCAAACGCCAGAATTGAGCATTTGCGTAATATAATCGGCCCATTCTTCGTATTTTAGCTCTTTTCCTACGCCAAAAGTTTTTAAAGTTTGATATGACCGGTCATAGATATTTCTATTTTGTGAGCCTCTCAAAATATCAATTATCATACCCATTGCCGCTTTTTGTTCAGTTCTAGAAATGGCCGACAATGCTTTCTGTGCAAAAATAGTTGCATCAAATTTTTGTGGAGGATTCCTACAAACATCACAATTTCCGCAATCGTTTTGTGCTTCTTCATTAAAATAACTCAACAAAATACGTCTTCGGCAAATCTCTGACTCTGCATATTGTTTCATGCGGTCGAGTTTGGCAAACTGAACCTCTTTCATCGCATCGGGTAATTCAGAGTTTTTAATCATGTCTTTACGAGTCATAATATCGGAAAAACTATAAAAAAGTAGCGTGTCCGATTTCATGCCATCTCGCCCCGCTCGGCCTATTTCTTGGTAATAACTCTCAACATTAGAAGGTAAACTATAATGAATCACAAATCGCACATTCGATTTGTCAATGCCCATTCCAAAGGCAATAGTTGCCACCATTACTTGAATCTCGTCTTTTATAAAAGCATCTTGCACTTCCGAGCGAGTTTTTGAATCTATACCTGCGTGATAATGCATCGCTCGAATACCAACTTTGCGTAAGCCCTCGGCAACGTCTTCGGTGTTTTTTCTACTTAAACAATAAACAATACCAGACTGGTTAGGTCGTTTACCGATAAATTCTTGCATGATATTTAGCCTATTTCGACCGCCCAAAACATTTAAGCTTAGATTTGGTCGGTCGAATGAAGATATAAAAACTTGGGCATCAGGCACGCCCAGTTGAGTCAAAATGTCTTTCCTTGTTACACGGTCGGCTGTTGCGGTGAGGGCAACAACAGGCACATCAGGAAAAGTTTCTTTCAAAATATTTAGCTTTGTGTATTCTGGTCTAAAATCATGTCCCCAAGTAGAAACACAGTGCGATTCATCAATAGCTATTTGATTGACAGACAGTGTTTTAACAAAATTTAAATAGTTGTTATGAAAAAGTTTTTCGGGTGAAATATAAAGAAGCTTTAAATCTCCATTTTTGCATTGTTCCTCAATAGTTCGTTGCTCAGTAGAATTCAAAGAGCTATTTAAGAACGCCGAAGGGACCCCGTTTGCCTTTAGCGACTGAACTTGGTCTTGCATAAGGGCAATCAAGGGCGAAATTACCAAAGTGATACCTTCCATGACCAATGCTGGTACCTGAAAACAAATCGATTTTCCTCCACCAGTAGGCATTAGTACCATACAATCTTTTTTTGCAAGAATTGTATCAATAATCTCTGCTTGTAGTGGACGAAACTTATCGTAACCGAAGTATTTTTTTAAAACGAGCTCTTTAGTCATTTAATCAGAAAAAGTATTTTGAGCAAAATTATAAGTAAAAGATGAATCTAAATTGAAAATCATTTATTTTTACTAAAATTATTTTCAATAAACAAATCATAATACATGAAAAAAACGCTGATTTTATCTTTATTTTTTTCCTCAAGTCTTTTTGCACAAGACAATAAATCTGCCGATTTTGCTGCTACAATTTCGGCTCAAGATTTAAAGAAACATCTTACTTATATTGCTTCAGATAGCCTTGAGGGTCGTGATACAGGCTCAGAAGGTCAACGAAAAGCAGCGGCATATATTTCAAAACATTTTGCCGATTTGGGCTTGCAAGCCATTGCACCGCAAAAAGATGGTACTAAAGGTTATTATCAAAAGTTTAACCTTTACCAGAAAGGTTGGAAGGATGCTTACCTAAAAATAGGTAATAAAAAGAAAGAATTCTTTAAAGATTATTACCCAAATGGTCTTACCAGTATTCCAGAAGAACAATCGATGTCGGTGGTTTTTGTAGGTTATGGTATAGAAGTCGAAAACGGTTCGGAGTCTCAATATAATGATTACAAAAATATAAATGTTGAAGGCAAAGCTGTGGTTTTCTTTGATGGTGAACCAAAGAATAAAGAAGGAAAATATTTATTTACGATGGAAGATGAAAAATCAGATTGGGTAGAAAGAGCTGGATTACAAAAGAAAATCAATATTGCCTTGAATCACGGAGCAAAAATGTTTTTCGTTATTTCGACTTCTAATGCTCAGAAATTTACATCTTTGGCTGCTGAGAGAAAAGCTGTACTTTCAAGATTTAATCAATTGAGTTTTAATACTTCCTCAAATGCCGAGAAAGCATCCTCAAACCCTACTTTTTTCGTCTCACAGGAAATTGCTGCTGAAATGCTTGATGTGAAGTCGAGTAAACTGACTAAAGTTGTTTCAGATATTAGTGCAAAAAAAGTAAGTTCAGCTAATAAAATAAAACCTTCAATGATTTCAGTAAAAGCCGAGAGAGGAGAAGTTCCGGTTGAAACTGCAAATATTTTAGGTTATTTGGAAGGAACAGATAAAAAAGATGAAGTAGTGCTAATTACGGCACACTACGACCATGTAGGAATCCAAAACGGACAGATTCACAATGGAGCAGATGATGATGGCTCAGGCACTTGTGCTGTGCTCGAAATAGCCGAAGCATTTGCCAAGGCCAAGCAAGCAGGCAATGGTCCTCGTCGAAGTATTTTGTTTATGACCGTTACAGGTGAAGAAAAAGGTTTACTTGGTTCGCAATATTATACCGACAAAGACCCAATAATTCCACTATCAAAAACAGTTTGTGATTTAAATATTGATATGATTGGCAGAATTGATAAGCAACACGAACCCAAAGAAGAATACGTTTATTTGATAGGCTCGGATAAATTGTCATCAGAATTACACCAAATTAGCGAAGAAGTAAATAAAAAATACATCAATTATGACTTAGATTACACATTTAATGATCCCAAAGACCCGAATCGTTTTTACTATCGTTCTGACCATTATAACTTTGCCAAAAACAAGATTCCAGTAATATTTTATTTCACAGGCGTACATGAAGATTACCACCGCCCGGGAGATGATGTTGAGAAAATACTTTTTCCAAAATATCAACAAATTACTCGCCTAGTATTCCAAACAGCTTGGGAATTAGTAAATCGTGAAGAGCGTATTAAGGTCGATAGTAATAAGCAATAATTCATTTGAGCGTGTGTGGAGGCAATAACTTTGAATTCGGTGAAAAAAATAATATCAAAGAAAACTTTACTTTAACGATAATTGAACATAATTAAAAAAACAGCTAAATACTTGATAACTAAAATGTTAAGACTAACTGCTTTAATAGATTTATGATAGTAAAATCTTGAAAAAGTTCAATAAATCATTTTTTGCCTAAAAATTAATTGTATTTTAACTTTTTTGTTTCGCTGTTTTTCTATAAAATTGTCAAAAAATTAAAAATAACACTTTAACTGGATTGACAGTATTTTCTTTTGAAATAGCTCGATTTATTAATTTTTTTAACTTTTATTTAACACAAAAACATTTTTAACTTTTTAAAACCCTAAAATTTTCTAATCTAATGGAAAAAAAGACAGCAACCCCTGCAGCTAAACCAGCCGCAAACCAGTCAGCAGGTAGTGGATTAAATCCAGCATTAACAATCCCAGTTCTTATTGCTATTTCAGTATTATCTTACATTTTTATCTTAGGTGATGCAAGTCACTTCCTTGATGCAGAAAAACACAAACCAAAACCAGGCGATTTCTTTGGTCTAATCCATAGTGGTGGTGTAGTTGTACCTATTTTGATGACATGTTTCCTTTGCGTAGTGGTATTTTCAATTGAGCGTTTTTTCACAATCAACAAAGCTTCTGGTACTGGTAACATTGATGCTTTCGTTCGTAAAGTTCGTTCACAATTAGACACAAACAACATTGCTGATGCAATCAAAGAATGTGACAAACAAAAAGGTTCAGTAGGAAACGTAGTAAAAACAGCTCTTGGAAAATATAGCTTGTTGTCAACTGATGCGTCAATGGACAAAGAACAAAAATTAGCTGCTTTACAAAAAGAAGTTGAAGAGGCTACTTCATTAGAGCTTCCAATGCTTGAGAAAAACCTTACAATCCTTTCTACATTGGCATCAGTGGCAACTTTGATTGCCCTACTAGGAACTGTACTTGGTATGATTCGTGCGTTCTCGGCACTCGGTGCTGGTGGAGGTGCTCCAGATGCAGCCGCTCTTGCAACAGGTATCTCTGAGGCCTTGATTAACACAGCCTTAGGAATTGGTACTTCAGCGATTGCAATCATTATGTACAACTTCTTCACATCTAAAATTGATGAGTTGACATATAAAATTGACGAAATCGGTATGAGCATCCAACAAAACTTTGCTGCTCATAACTAATCAAATTACGAATGAGATTGTAATCTAAGTAAAAATTTGTATATTTAGACAATAATCTAATTAAATATTCGTTAATTTTAAATAATCTAATAATTTTATGCCAGCAATAAAACCAAAACGTAAAGGTCCTGCAATGGACATGACAGCGATGTGTGATGTGGCATTCTTGTTATTATCATTCTTTATCATGACTACCCAGTTTAAAGGTCAAGAATCGGTAACAATTGAAACACCTTCCTCAATTTCGCAGACAAAAATCCCTGAAACGGGTGTTGCTACAATTAGTATTGACCCTAAAGGAAAATACTATTTCGGTATAGCAAATGCAAAAGAGCGTGGCGAATTGTTTCAAAGAATGGCTCAGAAATATGGTGTTTCTGTGAATAACGGAGACCTAAAAAGCTTTGAAAAATTATCAGATTTTGGTATCAGTATTGCAGGATTAAAGCAATATTTGAATCTAGCCCCAGAAGACCAACTTAATGTTGTAATGGCAGGTATTCCAAACGATAGTACTAAAAGTGAATTAGGAGAATGGGTTTCTACTTATTTGAAAGAGGTAAACCCATCTGCCAAATTAGCCATCAGAGGCGATGCTGCTACCAATTATCCAGCAGTAAAGCAAGTACTCAATGAGCTTGGTAAAAGAGACATCAATAAATTTCAGTTAATCACTGGTGTTGAAGGTGCTCCAAATTGAGTTCAAACAAAATTTAGTTAATAACAATCTAAACATTGTATTGCAATGGCAGAAATGGACACCTCCGGTGGTGGTGGCAAAGGTGACGGTAAAGTCCGGGCAAAAAAACAATCAGCTAGAGTCGATATGACTCCAATGGTTGACTTGGGTTTCCTACTAATAACATTCTTTGTATTTACCACGACGTTTAGTAAGCCTAACATGATGAAGTTGAATATGCCCGAAAAACCTAAGGATGACGAGCCTATTGAAACTTCTGAAATGAAGGAATCAAATACTATTTCTATCTTAATGGGTAAAGATAATCGTATTTTCTATCATCAGAAATCAGCGAAAACTTTAACGCCCGAATTTATTATAGAGTCAGATTATTCAAAAGAAGGTATTCGTACAGCAATATTAAAAGGTAGGGTAAATGCAACTTCTCCTGAGAAGTTTACCATAGTTATCAAGCCAACAGATGATGCAACGTACAAGAATACAGTCGATATTTTGGATGAAATGTCAATCACCAAATCAGAGCTTTATGCAATTGTTGACCCAACTCCTCTTGAGTTGGATTTATATAAGCAGAAAATCGCTGTTCCAAAAAAATAATTAAGTGTATTCATTAGTCGGTGTTTCATAACATAAACTGCTGATTAAAATTAAATAAATATGGACCCTAAAAATAATGTCGAAGTTACCTTAGATGATATGGTGTTCGAGACCCGTAACAAGGCCTATGGAGCGTATGACCTAAGAAAGACATACAAAAAGACAGTAAACCGTTCTCTTTTGTATGGTACGGTGGCGTTTTTGGCGGCGTTAGGTGCTCCGATGCTTTATGCGTCAATTCAACCAAAAACAAATAAAGAAGTTGCGGTTGAAATTGATTTAACAAAGTTGAAGGAGGAAAAAGTCGAAGATAAACCTTTAGACCTTCCACCACCACCACCACCAGAGCAAAAGCCACCAGAAGTCCAAACGATCAAGTTCTTACCTCCTGAGCCAAAGCCAGATGAAGAGGTTAAGAATGAAGAGCCACCACCACCAGCCGAGCAAATCGAAAAGGCGGTAATCTCAAACGAAACTAAGGAAGGTATCGAATCTGATGAGGTAGCAGCCGCTCCCCCAGTTGTAGAAGCTCCAAAAGCCGTTGAGATTGAGCAACCAAAAGAAGACGAAATCTTTACAACTGTTGAGCAACAACCTGAATTTCCAGGTGGTATTAAAGAGATGTATGGTTTTATCGGTAAAAATTTGAAATACCCATCGGCTGCTCAAAGAGCAAACGTTTCTGGAAAAGTTTTTGCGAAATTCGTTGTTGAGAAAGATGGTAGTTTAGGAGATGTTCAGATTTTGAAAGGAATCGGTTTTGGTTGTGACGAAGAAGCACAACGTGTATTAAAATCAATGCCAAAATGGAATCCTGGTAAACAAAATGGACGTAACGTAAGGGTTTTCTTTACGATGCCAATTTCATTCGTTCTTGAATAATGTTGCAGAATCAAAAGCCAAAAGGTTTCAGTCAATTTACAATATACCTGAGAGCATTTACTGCTATTGCTTATATTGTAATGGGAATTTATGTTTTTATGCGACGTACATTTCTCCCTTTTTCTGATGGAGTTGCCATGATAATAAGTTTTTTAATCATTATTTATGGAATTTTTAGATCTTGGGGAGCCTATAATGCTTACAAAAACAATCCTTGATAATTGATTGAGTTATATAGAGCCACCTCCGAGTTTAGAGGTGGCTTTTTTGTTTGTAGCTTGGTGGAAGACTTTTAAATTTATATGTTGCATCTTAAAATGTTATTTTTTTTAAATTTGGGATTTTTTAAATATTTGTCAATACATTATTTGCGTTTTTTATGCCATTAAATTTTAAACATTATAATTTATAATGAAAAGGATAATTATAGCAGTATGCACTGCAATCGTTTTTTCTCAATGTAGTTCACAGGAAAAGCAAGATTTGCCTAATGATGGTGAAATTACAATTGCCGCCGATGAATCATTACAGCCAATTGTTGAAGCCGAAATTATGGCATACAACGCACATTATCCAAAGGCAAAGATTAATGTGATTTATATGCCTGAGCAAAAAGCAATGTCGCAGATGATGAATGATTCAGTAAATATTGCAATCGTAACTCGTGAAGCGACGGCTGGAGAGCAAGCAGTATATACATCCAATAATATACCCTATTTGCCCGCTAAAATGGCTTTAGATGGTGTAGCAATTATTAATAATTTGGAAAGTCCAATCAAAAATATTTCAATTACAGATTTAAAAGCCATATTTGAAGGCAAGAAAAACATAGATATAAAGTTAGTATTTGATAACAGCAGTTCAAGTAACCTAAATTATATGATTCAAAGATTAGGTTTAAAGGATGTTAATAATGCTAATATTTTTGCGGCTAATGGAAATAAAGACGTTATTGAATACACAAAGAAAAACAAAAATGCGATTGGTTTTATCGGAGGTAATTGGATTAGTGATATTGACGATTCAAAAAGTCAAAATTTCATTAATAGTATTCATGTAGTTGGAATTTCTGATACAAAAACTCCAGATAATTTTTATAAACCAACAACTGCGAGTTTAAAGGCTCGTAAATACCCTTTTGAAAGAAAAGTGATTCTTCATACCAAGAAAGGCTATGGCTTAACAAGTGCGTTTATTCGATTTTGTTGTGCATATATTGGCCAGCTGGTAGTAGAAAAGTCTGGTTTATTGCCATACTATATATACAAGCGAGAAATAATTATTGAAAAAAAACCAATAGGTAAATTGCCTTAATTATTATCTTACTATCAAAAATAATCAATCACGGATTTTTAACGAATTATTAACACTTTTTGTGGTAACTTTCAATACAATAAACAGTCTAATCAACAATTAGCAAAAGAATAAAAATGAGAAGTCTAAAATATTTTTTTATCTAATCTACATTTTATATAACTTTGCTTACTTTAATTAAAACTAAGAATCTGTAAACCTAACTTTTAGAGTGAAAATGAACAAGATGTTAAAATCTTTGGCAGTAACAGCAATGGCTGTTCTGACGATGTCGTTCCAAACAATCGCACAAACTGTGCAGGACGGACTGAAAAATTTGGAGTCTGAACGTTACAATGCTGCTGAAACCATTTTCAAGCAATTGGCATCTTCTGCACCTACCGCAGAGAATTACTACAATTTGGGTTATTTCTACCTCAATTTACAGGATGATCAGTTTGATTTAGTAAAGGCAACAGATGCATTTACTAAAGGTGCTGCGACTAACGAAAAGAAACCTGACCCAATAAACCGCGTTGGTTTGGCGACTGTAAAGTTATTATCAGGCGACAGAGCAGGTGCGAAAGCAGATTTTGATTTGATTAAAAAAGACACCAAGAACAAAAATGCAGATGTATTATTTCGCATTGGTGAAGCTTATGCTTTAAATGCAAAGGTAAATGATCCTGCTGAAGCTATATTAAATATTCAAGCTGCGTTGGATTTACAGAAAGATAAAAATAACCCAGATTACTATATTGCCATGGCTAAAGCCTACCTTATCAAAAATGATGGAGGGGCTGCAATGACAGCATTGGAAAATGCTGCTAATATGGGACAAAAGTTGGCTGTTATTAAGACAATAATGGGTAAAGTATGGTATCAGGGTAAGCAATATCAAAAAGCCCAAGGCTATATAAATGAAGCAATTACAGCTGATCCAACTTATTCACCAGCCTATTTTCTTTTGAGTAGGTTATTTACCACTTTTGGTAAGTATAAACAAGCCGCTGAGAATGCAAAATTAGGTTTGGATAATAGTGAAGCAACACCTGCGGCAAAATTACTCTATATTAAATTAGCCACAGCAAGTAAAGATTATGATGGTGCATTAAATGTTTTAAATCAGATTTTTGATACAGAAAAAGATCCAATCAAATTTCGCTTGAAAGGCTATATTCATACTGAAAAAGGCGAAGGTGCAGAAGGAGTAAAAAATATCACACAATTCTTGACGCAAGCTGAAAAACACCGTCACTTATCTTCAGATTGGGGTATGTTAGGCCGTGCGTATGCTTCTATCAAAGACGATGCAAACAAGAAATTGAATGATTCATTGGCGATTATCCACATGGATATAGCAATAGAAAAAGGTGACTCTACTTTTGACTATCATGGTGCAATTATTAATACGCACAAACTAGCCAAAAACTGGCCAAAAGTAGCTGAACGTTACGAAAAAAATATTGCTAGATCTAAAAAGCCAGCAGATGCAACAGTTTATTATAACCTAGCAGATGCTTACATGCGTGCAAGAGACTTTGTAAAAGCTGATACTGTTTACTCTAAAGCAATCGAATTGTATAAAGATATTTGGATGTTTCCATATATACAAAAGGCACGTGCAAAACAATACGCTCTTGGTACAACTGTTGATAGCACCTTCTTGGCAGCACCATTGTATGAGAGATATATCAATGTATCTACTGATGCGATGAAGGCAGATGTAAAAAATGCAAAATACTTCTCAGAGGCCTTTGGCTATTTAGGATATAAGGCATTATTAGTTGAGAAAAACCCAGCAAAAGCAACTGAATTTATGAATTCGGCTTTGAAGTATGACCCTACTAATACGAAAGCAACTCAAGTATTGCAAAGTATTAGTGGTACTACTCCGGGGGTTGGTACAACAACTCCTCCGAATAATAATACTCCGAACGGAGGTACAAGTGGCGGAACTCAACCGAAAAATTAAGGTATTTTATATATAAATAAATGAGCCTAACTGGTTTGCAGTTAGGCTTTTTTGTTGTTGAACAATAATTTATTTCTACTAAAAGATACATTTTCTAAAAAATGCTTTTATTTTTGCCAATTGTACATGAAATGTAGAATTTTTAGATAAACTAATCTCTTACTTCATTAAGAACCAATAAATATGTTTAACTTGGTAATATTCGGACCTCCAGGAGCGGGAAAAGGAACACAGTCTGCAAAGATTATAGAAAAATATAGATTATCCCATATTTCAACCGGTGATATGTTCAGAATGCATATCAATAATAATACCGCTCTGGGGCAAAAAGTTAAACAAATTTTAGCAAATGGTCTTTTAGTTCCAGATTCAATTACAATTGAAATGTTGGAAGAAGAAGTTCAAAATAATCCGGTGGCAACTGGATTTATTTTTGACGGTTTTCCACGGACGGTTGCTCAAGCTGAGGCTTTGGATATTTTTTTGGAACAAAAAAATGAAAAAATTAATTTAGTTTTACAATTAGATGTAACCGAATTAGAAATTAAAAGTCGAATAGCTGAGAGAAAAAAAGTAAGCGGAAGGGCAGACGATGATGAAGATAAGTTAATTAAACGTATTGACGAATACTTTAACAAAACTATTCATGTTTTACCGTTTTACCAAGATAAAGGAAAAGTCGTAAAAATTAATGGAATTGGTGAAGTTGAAGCAATATTCGACATTATTTGTGCCGCAATTAACAAAGTTAAATAATTAAAATATTCCACTCTAAAGGAATTTTAGGGTATTTTAAAGTAATAATATCATTTAAGATACTCTTATATTGTACATTGAGATATTGAATTAAAGTATGACAAGTAACTTTATTGATTACGTAAAAATAAATTGTGTTTCAGGAAATGGTGGTGCGGGCTCAAGGCACTTTAGGCGTGAAAAACACGTTCCTAATGGAGGCCCTGATGGTGGAGATGGTGGTAGAGGTGGACACATAGTTTTACGTGGAAATTCTCAATATTGGACGCTTTTACATTTAAAGTATCAAAAACACATAAAGGCACAACATGGTGCTGGCGGAGAAGGTGCAAAACGTTCGGGTCGACAAGGTGAAGACGAATTTATTGAAGTTCCGTTCGGAACAATTGCAAGAAATGCAGAAACTGGAGAAATAATTGGTGAAGTAACCGAGGATGGACAACAGATAATAATGCTTCCGGGTGGAAGAGGAGGCTTAGGTAACTGGAACTTTAGAAATTCGACTAATCAAGCTCCCGAATACCATCAAACGGGCGACTCTGGTCAGGAGTTATGGATAATTTTAGAATTAAAAGTATTGGCAGATGTGGGTCTTGTGGGCTTGCCAAACGCTGGAAAATCAACATTGCTTTCTGTTGTATCAGCCGCTAAACCTGAAATTGCCGATTACCCTTTCACAACTCTTACCCCTAACCTTGGAGTTGTTGCCTATCGTGGTTTTAAATCATTCGTAATGGCAGATATTCCTGGAATTATTGAAGGTGCATCTGAAGGTAAAGGTCTTGGACTTCGCTTTCTAAGACACATTGAACGAAACTCGATTTTGCTTTTTGTAGTTTCTGCAGATGCTGAAAACCCTTTAAAAGAATATAAAACCTTACTTAAAGAATTAAAACTTTATAACCCTGAATTACTCGATAAAAAAAGGGTACTAAGTATTTCAAAGATTGATTTGATTGATGAAAAACAAATCAAAAAAATAAAAGCTAAAATCCCAGAGGATTTACCCTACATGTTTTTTTCTGCCCTTACTACTCAAGGAATTAATGACTTGAAGGACTTGATTTGGGAAAATTTAGAAAGATAAAATTGTATTATATATTTATATTTGCTTTTGAATTATTTTTTATAAACTCACAACTTTGATTGATCATCTGAGTGAACATTTAATTTTATACACCATGAAAAAAACTTTAATAAGTTTATTTCTTTTGGTGCACTCAATTACTTCAGCTCAAATAACAATTTCATTTCCTGTAAATAGAGCCGTTTTTCAACGAAACTCTTCAAATGCAGGCATGATTCCTATTTCGGGTACGTTTCAAACCCGAGTCGAAAGAATTGATGCACGACTTACGCCAATCATGGGCGGAATTGCCATTGATTGGGTTACTATTGCTGTAAATCCTAATTTTGGTATTTTTACAGGTGGTATTTTTGCTCAAGCTGGTTGGTATAAACTCGAAGTTCGGGCCTTAAGAGGTGTAAATGTAGTAGGTATATCGACAATTGAAAAAGTAGGGGTTGGTGAGGTACTCATCATTGCTGGGCAATCAAATGCACAGGGCTATGAGAATAGGGGGAATCCTCCAGCAAATGACGAAAGAGTAAATTGTATCACAAATTTTTTTTCTTACGGACAAACTGCTGAACCTCCATTCCCGATTATTGCTCAAATCACACAAAACGTAAAAATAGCTCCTTTTGGAAATGGATCTTGGTGCTGGGGTAAGCTTGGCGACCTTTTAGCCGAAAAACTCAATGTTCCTATTTTATTTATCAATACTGGTTTTGAAGCAATGGGTATTGAAGCTTGGAGTAAAAGTGCCGAGGGAGAGAGAGGGCAAGATTTTTATTCTGGAAATTTTGCCTTACCGGGTTATCCTTATGAAAACTTGAAAAAATCACTTCATTATTATGCAAATATGTTTGGTGTTCGCTCTATTTTATGGCAACAAGGAGAAACTGATAACGACATGCGAACAACTACTGAAAAATATAGAAAGAATTTAGAACATCTTATTTCAAAAAGTAGAAGCGACACAGGTAAAAATTTAAGTTGGATTATTAGTCGTTCGAGCCGAGTAACCTCAGGTATATATCAACCTGTAATTGATGCTCAAAATCAGGTGATTCAAAATTATTCCAATACCTTTGAAGGTCCAAATACAGACCTAATAACCGAAAGAACTGATGGGGTTCATTTCTTTGGGAATGGTTTAGTTGAGCTAGCCGAGGCATGGAATGCTAAATTAGATTTAAATTTTTTTTCCAAAGCAATTTCTATCTCGCCGTCAAGTCCACTTTTTTTTGATTTAAACTGTAATACAGATAATTTACAAAAACCTATCAGCATCTTTATGCCAAACGGCTTTAAAGAATATTATTGGACAAATGGGTTTAGTGAATTATCAAAAGCGGCTTCGTTTGAAACATCGACTGGCTTTTTCAGAGGGCGAGCCGTTGATAATTTCGGAAATGTTTTTTACACCCCATTAGCCAATTATTCATCACTTTCACTTAACAAGCAACCTAATATTCAAGTGGAGGGTGCGACGAGTTTTTGTGAAGGTGGAAGCGTTAAACTTACCTCTAATGAAGATCAAGATATTTTTTGGAGTACAGGTGCGAGTTCAAAGTCAATCACGGTAGCTCAAAAAGGAATCTACACTGTTAGTCAAGTTAATTATTTAGGGTGTTTTGTAAAATCAAATGGTGTTTCGGTTGATATTTTACCCAAACCAGATGTAAGGATTGAGGTAGAAGGGGATACCACTTTTTGTGCTGATAAATCAGTGAGACTGAGTGCTAATTTTGTCAAAAATCCTGTTTGGAATAATGGAAATACAAATAACGTAATAAATGTAAATAAAACAGGTGAATATTTTGTTAGAGCCAGAAATGAATTCGGTTGCGAAGGCGTCTCTCAAAGTATTAATGTAAGAGTATATCCAAAGCCTGCAACTCCGTTCATAATCCCAGATGGTCCGACTACATTTTGTGCCGATAAAAGTGTAAAACTAAGCTCAAATATAAGTAACGGAATTACATGGAATACCGGCGATAGATTAGCGAGCTTGCTTGTATTTAAAACAGGTGAATACTCCGTTATTGCTCGAAATGAATTTGGTTGTGAGAGTATTTCAAACATTATCCCGATAAAAGTTAATTCATTACCACCAAAACCTTCGATTACTCCAAGTGGGCCTACTATTTTTTGCGATGGCGAAAATGTGATTCTAACCGCACCCGAAAGTCAAGGATATATGTGGAGTAATGCTAAATCAACACGAGATTTAACAATTAGCTCTTCTGGTTTTTTTAGTGTAAAAACAATTGACCGAAATGGGTGCATTTCTCCGAATTCAAATGAAATAGAAGTGATTGTTAAACCTTCTCCGATCGGAATTAATGTTTTGCAAACAGGAACATATACCCTAGAAGTAAGTGAAAGCGGTCTATTGGATGTTAAGTTTGAATGGTATAAAGATAACATCCTCATGCCAAATATCACAAAGATAATTAAGCCAAAGACAGAAGGTGTTTATACTGTAAAAGGTTCCATTCTGTACCAACTGGGAGCAGGAAGAATTCTTAGGTGTTTTTCACCACTTTCCGATGTATATGAGTTTAAGATCGACAAGTCAATGCAAGGCCTCAGTATATTTCCAAACCCAACACCCAATTCAATTATAAATATTGAGACATTAGAGGATTTAAATGATGCAGTTATAAAGATATATAATTTTAAGGGAACACTTATAAAAAGTTATGATGTGCCTAATTTTAATGAAAGACGAACATTTGATTTAAGTGAAATTCATGTAGGAAGTTTTCTCATTAATGTAAAAGCTAAAGATTTTAATGTATTTAAACGAGTTTATATTGAATAAATCTTGCATTTTTGCCGTTAAATAATTTTATTTATAAGATTAATAGACGGTATATTGATATTGGTTTTAGGCTTTTGTAAATTTGTTTAAGGTTAGGAAACTTAATCCGTTTAATTAATGAATATTTTGAAGAATTGGTTAATCTTTTTATTGAATTTCATATCTTTTGTTACATTTGCTCAAATCCAAATAACATTCCCTGTTTCTCGCATTGTTTTTCAAAGAAATAACCAAAATCAGGCAAGCGTAAACATTGCTGGAAGTTATTTTCAACAGCTTGATATGTCAATCCCTGATGTACAAAATAAAATTTATCCCTATTTGTTAAGGGAAAAAAAATAGAACGAGTCAATCATGTTTGGTCAACTGATATTACTTATGTGCCAATGGAATAAGGTTTTTTCTATCTTAGTTCCGTTGTGGATTGTTATTCACGGTACATTTTATTATGGGAAATATCTAATACTTTAACGCCAGATTTTTGTTTAAAAGTGGCAAATAATGCTCTAAAAAGTGGACAAAAGCCTGATGTATTTAAAATACCGACCAAGGATCTCAGTACACCTCAAACGGCTATACCAAAATACTAATCGACAAAGGAATTTTAGTTTCAATGGATGGAAAAGGACGAGCATCAGACAATATTTTTATCGAAAGATTTTGGAGAACCTTTAAATATGAACATATTTGCTTGAAAAAATATAAAGATGGAAAGAGCCATTTTGATGGACTTCTTGAATATATAAAATTTTATATCTATGAAAGAAAACATTGGTCCTTGCTTTATTTAACAACAAATCAAGTTTTAAAAGAAGGATTACCAATAACTAATAATAGTGCAATTTTAGCCAAAATATAATTCATATACGATTAGGTACTATTTTATCCAACTATTGTGGTATACTACAAATAAAAAAGAATGCTAAAGTGTGCTTAATTGTATGTGGACTTATAATTCTAAATCTTTGAAAAGTTATATGTTATTTGAGAAAGTGGTCTATTAAAAGAACTTAACCAATACATAAACAAATTTATATGAATTATAAGACAACTTTTGTAAATCATTGTTGTATGTATTAAATTTGTATTTATTAAAATAGTAAAATTTAAATTTTTAGAATGATATTTACTAGAAGTTTGTTAATTGTGCTACTAGGTGTGGGTTTTATTGAAACTTACTCACAAATGCACATAACATTCCCAGTTTCAAGAGTAGTTTTTCAAAGAGATAATCAAAATACAGCTACTTTCAACGTTGCTGGTGATTATAGTGTTGAACTGGATAAGGTTGAGGCAAGGCTTACTCCGATGCAAGTTGGACAAGGTGAAAGTACTGATTGGCAAACTATTTCTACTGTTTCTAAAGGAATATTTAGTGGTACAATAACAGGGAAAGGTGGGTGGTATAAACTTAATTTGAGAGGTTTTAAGAGCGGTAGTGTTGTGATTGAAACCTCACTTGAGAGGGTTGGAATTGGTGAGGTGTTTTTAGTAGCTGGACAATCAAACGCAGAAGGACAACTTGTATATCCTGGTGCAGAAATTGGTACAACAGAAGATAGAGTATCTTGTATTGATTTTGTAGAATATTTGTTTGACGAAAATCTCCTTCCATTTAAGTTTTCACAATTAGGTAACTTTACTAAATTAGGTCCCTATAATCCCGTTCCGTGGTATTGGGCAAGGCTTGGAGAAAAATTATGTAAAAAGTTAAATGTTCCAGTACTTTTTTTTGGAAACGCCCTTGGCGGAAGTTCTGTAGAATGGTGGGCTCAATCTGCAAATGGTGCCGATTTAAGACAACAACAACCTTTATTTATTAAAGTTGCTGGAATGCCATATCGAGGAATGCGGGGATCACTACAACATTATGCTTCCAGAACTGGTATTAGGGCAGTTCTTTGGCACCAAGGGGAATCAGATATAAATATGCCATCTCAAGATTATTTCAATTTTTTAAAAATAATAATCGAGAAATCAAGAAAAGATGTTGAACATAATAATCTTCCGTGGGTAGTGGCAAGAGTAGGAAATGTTAATGGTCAAAATCAAGTAATTAATCAAGTACCAAACGTTTATCAAGGTCCAAATACCGATGAAAGTATTCCTGACATTCCTCAATTTAGATATATTGGGCATTTCGCCAACGAAGGACTAAATTTAGCCGCAAGTCTTTGGTTTGATGTTTTGGGTGACTATTTTTTTTTAAACACTATTCCTAAAAAGCCAAGTTTATTATTGCCTTTTTCAATTGGTTGTTTTGATGATAATTTAAATCAGGTTGAACTAAGGCCCATCGTTGGTTTAAATAACTATCGTTGGACAGACAATATTTATTCTCAAAATAGAACAGTTCAGAGTGGTACATATATTTGTAGAGCTCAAAATACTAACGGGTTTGCTTTTTTTACCCAGCCAATTGTAGTTAACAATTCCGAATTACAAGAACCGTCTATAAGAATATCAAGTACCTCAAAAATTTGTTCAGGAGATTCTATTTCAGTTTTTGCAAACAAATCTTTTAATACCTATTCGTGGAGCACAGGAGAAACATCACCCCAAATTATTGTTACTCAATCAAATAATTATTCTCTTAGTGTGAAAAATTTATATGGATGTCAATCTGCTAAAGTGAGTACAGCCATTAACTTTTTTCCATCTCCTAAAGTAAGAATTGTTGCAGAAAGATCCGACAGCTTTTGTGAAGGTGGTTCATTGTTATTATATGCCAATACTGCCACTGGTATTAGTTATAATTGGAGTACAGGCGAAAATACTAAAGAAATAATAATTAAGAAACCGGGTATTTACACACTTTCAGTAAAAAATGAAAATGGATGTGAATCATTGAAAGATTCGATAAAAACTATTTACATACCATCTCCTTTAGCCTCAATTTCGACTCCTGCTGATAATAATACATTTTGTAAAGGAGATAGTTTAATCCTAAAAGCAAACAATAGCAGTGAATATTTTTGGAGTAATGGCTCAAGTGAGCAACAAATTATTGTTAAAGAAGCAGGCAATTATTCATTAAAAATAAAAGACAATAAAAACTGTTTTTCAATACCTGTTTCTGTTGAAATCTTTGAGAAAGAAAGTCCTCAAAAACCGACTGTGAATATTTCTGGGGCTTTTCAAATTGATGCATTTTCTGCAACAGAAATTGTAGGTATTTCAGAACAACTATTTAATTGGAAAAAAGATAATCAATTATTAAAAGACAATACTTCTACATTGAAAGCAGTAACTTCTGGAGATTATGAAGCAAGAGAGGTTATTAAATATCAGTTAAAAAATGAAAGAGAATTAATTTGTTATTCACCATATTCAGATAAATTAAATTTATTCATTCCTTACAAACATAAAGGTCTAAGCGTTTATCCAAATCCAAATAAATCTGGAATATTCAATATTGAAACTATTGCTGATGTTTCAAATGCTTCAATAACTGTTTTCACTATTGGTGGAAAGATTATTTTCAGAGGTACAATAAATGACTTGAAACAAAAGAGAATTTTAGATTTAAGTCATCTTGAATCAGGTTCTTATTTAATGAGACTATCAAGTAATGAATTTAATGCAAGTACAACTTTGTATATCCATAAACAATAAATGGTATTTCTCTTTCCGAGTAGTATCATTTACATTATTGTTATTTTATTACATGACTTTTTTAGAAATTGCTTAATTTGTTTTCTATTGAGCAAGAAAATTTATAGAAATAATATCAAAATAAAATATAAAAAAATTTATGCTGAAAAATTTTGCAAAAGTATATTTCGATAAATTTGGTTTTTTAGGCGTTTACTTCGTACTACCAATATTTTTACACATTTATTTTATTGCAATTTCAAAATATAACTACCCAATGGCCGATGATTCAAGAATCATTGGAGAGTTTTTTTTAGAATATCACAATTCAGATTCACTAATTGGAAAGTTACAAGCGATTTTTAAGAAAGAAAATGAGGGCTCTCCCGCTCTAATAAGGTTTATATATTTATTTTCATATTTTCTAACTGGAAAAATAGAGTTTAAATCAATTGGTATAGTATCTAACCTTTTAGCTTTTATTCCATTATATATCATTTATGACTTGTTTAAAGATAAAAAGAAAAGTCCGCTGCTAATTTTGCCAGTGCCATATATACTACTGAGTACAGTATCATTTTATACTTTTTATTATAGTTTCATAACGATCTTTTATATTGGTTCGGCAGTTTTACCTGTATTGATAATTTATCAATACTTTATTAAGAAATCAAGTTATTCAGTATATTGCCTACTTACAGTATTGTTATTTTCTTCAGCAGTGACAATACCTATTGCTGGAATAATACTAGTTCATGCGATTTACACCAAATCTACTAAGAATATTGTTATACCTATCTTTTTTATTTGTTTTTATCTTTTACTTGTTAAAGTCATTTTAAAATCAAATAATCTACCAATTCATCATTCTGAAACCAATTTAAGTCACACTTTTAATAATGTTTTAATCGTCTCCAAGCTGTTTTTTGTTACTTTAGGTTCCTGGATTTTTATATTTTTTAAAGGTAAAATATATTTATCATTGATTATAGGTGTCATCGAAGTTATCATTATCTTAGGGTTATCGATAAAATATTTAAAGAAAGATAACTCAACAACCCTGTTTTTCATAAATTCATTGTTTTACTTATCTTTGTTTATTTTTATTAATATTTGGTTTCGCTGGAATGAAAATCAAGAACGATACCTAATTTATATTAATAGTTTTGAAAAATCATATTTCCTATTTTTGTTTTTATCATTATTAACTGCTTTTGTCTTTTATTTTAAATCCAATAAAGTAGTAGCAACTAGTGTTTTTGTTTTAGCATTTGTAACCTATATTTATCAATATTATTATTCATACTCAGGTTGGTTAAATTGGTATAAGACATCATTTCTTTCATCAATTAATAGGCATTGGTTAAGTGAAAATGGAACACCTTTTAGAAGCAATACTCACCTTCGGATGTACAATAAACTTATTGATTTGGGTTTTTGTAAAGTGGAAAATAACGTCTTTATGGATAATAAGTTGTTGTTGGAAACATATGTCAAAGAACGCCATCAAAAGCAACATTTTGATTTGCAAATGGTAAAACAAGACAGTACTGTCTTTAGAAAAGAGATTGTCTTCTTTTCATTTAAGAATAAATTTGAAGGAGATCCCTTTAATAAATTAGATGGTATATATTTATTATTCTCAAATGATGTGGACAAATATGTAATTCCTACCCAATTTAATGCAATCAACCCTTTTAAAGCATTTTTAAGCCAAAATATGTATTCAAATTGGATGTCAGCCCAAATTTCAAATGTCTTAGATGATGAATTAAAAGAAAACCAGTATAATATTCATATTATTAATATAAAGCAGGGAGAATTTGCATCAATTTTCGCAATTGATAAAAAATTAATTAAAAATAATAAGAGTTATAATTTAATAGAATCAAGTAATTGAATCTTTAAATTAATTAACAAGCTAAAAGGATTATTATTTTCGCCCCTTTTTTATTTTGTTTCTAAGCATAACCATAGTAATTTTGAAACATGAAAGATGAGAAGTAGTAAAAAGCCGTAAAAACAATTTTGTAACCCTTTGACTACTATTAATTATTGATTTATGAAAGAATATTTGCCTTCCGATTTTCTCCCAATTTTAGTACTCATTGTAGCGGCCATCGGCTTTATTGTAACTACGATGTTTGTGACCCATTCGATTGGCCCAAAAAGAAATAGCGAATCAAAAGATGCACCATTTGAGTGTGGTATTGACTCAGAAGGGGATGCTCGTGCACCTATTTCAATCAAATATTTCCTAACTGCAATTTTATTTGTTCTTTTCGATGTAGAAGTTATTTTTATGTATCCTTGGGCAGTAAATTTCAAGAAACTTGGTTGGTTTGGTTTTGCCGAAATGGTGGTGTTTCTGACACTTTTGATGGCTGGTTTTTATTACGTGATTCGCAAAGGTGTTTTGAATTGGGAAAGAGACTAATAATTTGTTTTTGAAGAAACAAACTACATTAACACATAGTTGAAATAATAGCATTTGTAGCAATACAATTATACTATTGATAATCAGAAAATATGAGTAATCAAATAAAAACAGTTGAAGCACCTGAAGGATTTGAAGGTTCAGGTTTTTTTGCAACTTCTTTTGAAAATGTAATCGGTATTGCCCGAAGTAAATCATTATGGCCCTTACCATTCGCAACCTCTTGTTGCGGCATTGAGTTTATGGCAACTATGGGCTCCCATTATGATATTTCTCGTTTTGGGTCAGAGCGTCCAAGTTTCTCGCCTCGCCAAGCCGATTTATTGATGGTAATGGGAACCATCGCAAAAAAAATGGCTCCAATTTTGAAACAAGTTTACATTCAAATGGCCGAACCTCGTTGGGTAATCGCTGTTGGTGCTTGTGCGTCAAGTGGTGGTATTTTTGATACATATTCAGTTTTGCAAGGTATTGATCGTGTAATTCCAGTTGATGTATATGTGCCAGGTTGTCCGCCACGCCCAGAACAAATCTTAGACGGTTTAATGCAAATTCAAGAATTGGCCGTCAATGAGTCTTTACGCCGTAGAAATACCGATGAATATCAAGCTTTATTAGAATCATATAATATTCAATAAAATTTTTTTATGGATGAAATTTTGGAACTTCGCAAAAGTATTAATGAAGGCCGTTACGCTGATGCCCTTCATATTATTGATGAATTGGAGGAAATGGCGAAAGATGACAAATCAGACAAAATATTTAGCTATATGCAAATTTTGCTTATTCATTTGATTAAGCAAAATGCTGAGCATCGTACCACACGTTCTTGGGATAATTCTATCAAACACTCGCTTTACCAAATAGAAAGAGTGAATAAAAGAAGAAAGTCTGGTGGAGATTATATGAAAGCAGACGAATTGTTTGAGAATTTAGCTGAGGCATTTGTTTTAAGTTTAGACCAAGCAGCTGTAGAAGCCTTTGAAGGAATTTACACATCGGAACAGCTTTTATCTAAAATTGATAAAAATAAAATTTTGGCAGAAGCCATGAAAATGATTGAAAAGAACTAATAATGATCAATAATCAACAAATAGCTGAAGATATTGTAATAAAATTTGGTGAAAATGCCCATTCTTTTGAAGAACCTTGGGGATTGCTAACATTTACTACTAATCGGCAGCATATTATATCGCTTCTTGAGTACTTAAAACAGCACGAAACTTTTCGTTTTAACTTCTTGACCGATTTGACAGGAATTCATTTACCAGATAATCAAGGTGCTGAGTTTGGAGTAATCTATCACTTACACAGTCTTGAAAACAATGTTAGAATTCGTATTAAAGTTTTCTTATCTCAAGATGATATTCATATTCCGACCGCAACTACGGTTTGGCCTACTGCAAATTGGATGGAGAGAGAAACCTACGATTTCTTCGGAATTCTTTTTGATGCTCATCCAAACCTTATCAGAATCTTAAATATAGAAGAAATGGATTACTTCCCATTACGCAAGGAATATGCACTTGAAGATGCCACTCGGGAAGATAAAATTGATGCCTTGTTTGGAAGATAATTTTTCAATTAACAATTAAACAATGAACAATAAATCAGTTGACAATTTTCCTAAAATTGATAATTGATAATTGATAATTGACATGGAAGACATACTAATACCAAAAAATACATCGGATGCTTTGGCCTTAAATAGACCAATAGTTGAAGATACCGAATACACTACTTTAAACCTCGGACCAACACACCCTGCCACTCACGGTATTTTTCAAAACATCCTGAAAATGGATGGAGAGAAAATTGTTTCGGGCGAACAAACTATTGGCTATATTCACCGAGCTTTTGAGAAAATTGCTGAACGTCGCCCATTCTACCAGATAACCACACTTACTGATCGTATGAACTATTGTTCATCGCCAATCAATAATATGGGTTGGCACATGACAGTAGAAAAGCTTTTAGGTGTAAAAGTGCCGAAAAGAGCTGAATACATCCGTGTAATTATGATGGAATTAGCACGTATTTCTGACCACATTATTTGTAATTCAATTTTGGGTGTTGATACAGGTGCTTATTCTGGTTTCTTATATGTTTTCCAAGAACGTGAAAAAATATATGAAATATATGAAGAAATGTGTGGGGCTCGTCTAACAACCAATATGGGTAGAATTGGTGGTATGGAAAGAGATTTGTCTCCAACAGCTATTGCCAAAATTAAAGACTTGATTTACAATAGTTTACCAAAAGCATGGGCAGAATTTGAAAAACTTTTCAATCGTAACCGTATTTTTGTTGATAGAATTGTAAACGTCGGCCCAATTACAGGAGAAAAAGCATTAGATTATGGTTTTACAGGTCCAAACCTACGTGCGGCTGGTGTAGACTATGATGTTCGTGTGATGGAGCCTTATTCATCTTACCAAGATTTCGAGTTTGATATTCCAGTTGGCCACAACGGCGATACTTACGATCGTTTTATGGTTCGTAACCAAGAAATTTGGGAAAGTATTAAGATTATTCGTCAAGCTCTCGAAAACTTACCCGAAGGCCCATTTTATGCCAATGAAAATCATTATTATTTGCCTCCAAAACATGATGTTTATAAAAACATGGAAGCTTTAATTTACCATTTCAAAATCGTAATGGGTGAAATTGATGCACCAGCCGGTGAAATTTATCACGCTGTGGAAGGTGGAAATGGCGAACTTGGTTTCTATTTGGTAAGCGATGGCGGCAGAGCTCCTTATCGTTTACACTTCCGTCGTCCTAGCTTTATTTACTATCAAGCATACCCAGAGATGTGTAAAGGAGTTTCGATTTCTGATGCCATCGTAATTTTGAGTAGCTTAAACGTAATCGCTGGAGAGTTAGATGCTTAATAAAAGATTATACAATGACTGAGAATAATAATATAGTTTTTACGCCAGAAAGATTGGCGCAAGTACAAGAAATAATATCACGTTATCCTGAAGGAAAGCAAAAATCTGCTTTATTGCCAATCTTGCACATAGCACAAGAGCAATTTGCTTGGCTGAGCCAAGGAGTAATGGATTATGTGGCGAGTTTATTACAGATTATGCCCGTTGAAGTTTATGAAGTGGCTTCATTTTATACAATGTTCCATTTAGAGCCAGTTGGTAAACACGTAATCGAATATTGCAGAACAGGCCCTTGTGTTTTGATGGGTGGGGAAGAAGTATTCGACCATCTTCAACAAAAATTGGGTATTAAGAAAGGCGAAACAACTTCTGATGGTCTTTTTACATTAAAAGAAGTAGAATGTTTAGCCGCTTGTGGTTGGGGACCATGTTTCCAAATTCGTGAAAAATATTATATGCACCTGAACAACCAGAAAGTTGATGAAATAATTGAAGAATTGTCTAAATAACTAAAACTATGTTAGATTATCCAATACAATTTATGGGAGTAAATGCACCAAGAGAACACCAACGCGTTATCACCAAATTAGCTGCTGGGTTATATTGGCTTTATAATCAAGGTAATATTATTTTAGAACCTTTAGCAGAAGCAATGATTAATGAGGGTGAATCAAGTCCGACTCCCGATGTGATTTTATTAGATAATATTTTAGATGAAATAAAAGTCATTATTGAGATAAGTTCAACGACTGGATTTAAGAAAGATTTCAATAAAATCATAGAACTCATTGATGAATACGAAGTAGAAGAGGGTTTTGTTTATGATTATAAGAAAGAAAATTGGAGAAAATATAAATTAGGTGTTGGCGAAATAGTAGGAAATTCATCATTTTGCGATGCCATTGGTTATGATTTAAACGATTTCGTGAAATAAAAATATGTCAATAAAAATATTAACAGAACACTGTAATACACCTGGAATCGAGACTTTTGAAGTTTATCGTCAAAAAGGTGGTTATGCTGCTGTCGAAAAGGCAGTAAAGAAAATGACTCCCGATGAGGTTGTTGAAGAGGTAAAAAAGTCTGGCGTTCGTGGACGTGGAGGTGCTGGTTTTCCAATGGGAATGAAATGGTCATTTTTGGCAAAACCAGAGGGAGTGCCACGTTATTTAGTTTGTAATGCTGACGAATCTGAGCCAGGTACATTCAAAGACCATTATTTGATGAAAACCATTCCTCATTTATTAATTGAAGGAATGATTATCTCAAGCTATGCTTTGGGTGCAAACAAATCATTTATCTATGTAAGAGGTGAATTGATGTACGTAATTCATATTCTTGAAAAAGCAATCGAGGAAGCAAAAGCAGCTGGTTTTTTAGGTAAGAATATTCTTGGAAGTGGTTATGATTTAGAACTAATTATTCAACCTGGTGGTGGTGCATATATTTGTGGAGAAGAAACTGCTCTTTTAGAATCTCTGGAAGGAAAACGTGGAAATCCAAGGAATAAACCACCTTTTCCTGCTGTTAAAGGCCTATATCAGAGTCCAACTGTTGTAAATAATGTTGAATCCATCGCAACAGTTTCTTGGATAATCAATAATGGTGGCGAGGCTTATGCTGCAGTTGGTGTAGGTAAAAGTACAGGTACAAAATTAATTTCAGCATCGGGGCACATCAATAAACCAGGTGTGTATGAAATTGAATTAGGTCTATCTTGCGACGAATTTCTTAATTCTGATGAATATTGTGGTGGTGTTCGAACAGGTCATCGTTTAAAAGCAGTTGTTGCTGGTGGTTCGTCTGTCCCGATTGTTCCTGGTGAATTATTCTTGAAAAATGCCAACGGCGAAGATAGATTAATGTCGTATGAATCCTTGTCTGATGGCGGTTTTGTTTCGGGTACAATGTTGGGCTCAGGAGGCTTTATTGTATATGATGAAACGGCTTGTATCGTTCGTAATACTTGGAATTTTTCAAGATTTTATGAGCATGAATCGTGTGGTCAATGTTCACCATGCCGAGAAGGAACTGGTTGGATGCAAAAAGTATTAAATCGTATCGAACATGGAAAAGGTTCGATGAGTGATATTGATTTATTGGTTGATGTTGCAAAAAAAATAGAAGGAAATACTATTTGCCCATTGGGTGATGCAGCGGCTTGGCCAGTTGCCAGTGCGATTCGTCATTTTCGTGATGAATTTGAATGGCATATCCAACATCCATTGGAAGCTACCAAAGCAGGAGCAGTTTACATGGGAGCCGTTTTGGTTTAATGAGATTTCCTTTAAAAGCGTATTTTAATTAGAAAAGAAGTTTATTATCAGAAAAACTGATGGAAGATATAAAACCAGTAATGTTTAAAGTCACTGTTGATGGTGTGGAAGTAGAAGTCGCTCCTGGAACAACCATTATTCAGGCAGCTCGTAAAATTGGCCCAGAAGTGGCACCTCCAGCAATGTGTTACTACGAACCGCTCAAAGGTTCGGGCGGTAAGTGCCGTGCTTGTTTGGTGAAAGTTACGGCTGGTTCGGCAAAAGACCCACGTCCGATGCCTAAATTAGTTGCCTCGTGTATCACTCCAGTACAAGACGGAATGATTGTTGAAAATTTTACCAGTCCACAAGTTGTAGAGGCTCGCAAGGGAGTAGTTGAGTTCTTATTGCTCAATCATCCACTTGATTGTCCAGTTTGTGACCAAGCGGGAGAGTGTCATTTACAAGATTTTGCTTTTGAAAATGGTACAAGCACAACTCGTTATGAGGAAGATCGTCGTACTTTTGAGAAAGAAGATATTGGCCCTTATGTTCAACTTCACATGACACGTTGTGTTTTGTGTTATCGTTGTGTTTACACCGCTGACCAAATAACTGATGGACGTGTCCACGGTGTAATGGGTAGAGGTGACCACTCAGAAATCTCAACGTATATTGGCCGTGCGATTGATAATGATTTTTCAGGCAACGTAATAGATGTATGTCCAGTGGGAGCATTGACCGATAAAACCTATCGTTTCAAAAACCGTGTTTGGTTCTCAAAACCAGTTGATGCACATTGTGATTGCGATAAATGTTGTGGTACCGTACAATTATGGTATCGTGGAGACGAAGTTATTCGTGTAACAGCCCGCAAAAATGAATGGGGCGAAGTAACAGCATTTATTTGTAACACTTGTCGTTTTGAGAAAAAGAAAACAAGTGATTGGATAATTGAAGGGCCAACAAAAGTAAATCGTGCTTCGGTTATTTCAGCTAATAAGTATGGTTCAAACTTGATTAAGAAACCTGATTTTGCTTTAAAATTGGCTGAATCTCAATTCAAAAATATTGATGATTCTCGTCCTTATTTAAATGATATGTCAGAAATCAAGCAATCAGAAAATTATAAAGCTTTGAACCAAATAAATGAAAGCTTTTTCAAAAAGTAATTTGAAATACTCAAATGAATATTGATTTAATAGTTTTTAAGTCGAAGTTTTAATTTTTTAAGAGTTGTACTTCGTAAATCGTATTTCGTAAATAATTTACTATGGGTTCTTTTATACAATGGCTTACCGAAAGTATGTTTCTTTGGAAAGCTCTTATTGTTCTTGTAATTTTTGCTATCACTTTAGCAATTGCAATGTATTCAACTTGGGGAGAGCGTAAAGTTGCTGCTTATATTCAAGACCGTCGTGGCCCTAACCGTGCTGGATGGGGTGGTTTATTGCAACCCTTAGCTGATGCCGGTAAAATGTTTTTTAAGGAAGATTTTATTCCAGCAAAAGCCGACAAATGGTTATTTATTTTAGGACCATGCATATCAATTTTTACTGCATTAATGTCAAGTGCTGTAGTGCCATTTGGTAATTCATTCATTATTGATGGAAAAGAAGTTTTTGTACAAGCCATTGAAATCAATATTGGCATTTTATACGTTTTTGGCGTTGTT
>Ga0114967_10000171_pt1 | contig 53372 bp, 50 predicted proteins | sample M_130628_MF_Meta_FD_92639 | JGI IMG/M metagenome (GOLD analysis project Ga0114967, IMG submission 92639) | Freshwater microbial communities from Lake Montjoie, Canada to study carbon cycling - M_130628_MF_MetaG | ecosystem: Environmental > Aquatic > Freshwater > Lake | place: Lake Montjoie... | reverse complement strand
TTGGGGATCAGTTGGATATACTGGTTCAACAGGTACACAAGGTGTTACCGGTTATACCGGTTCAACTGGTACACAGGGTATTACTGGCTTTACAGGTTCAACTGGTACACAGGGTATTACTGGCTTTACAGGTTCAACAGGTACTCAAGGGGTTACTGGTTATACTGGTAGCACAGGTACACAAGGTGTAATGGGTTACACAGGTAGTGCTATCATAGGATTAAGAACTGATGATACCAGTACAGTAACACTTAGTTCAGGATTTAAATTTGTTCCTGAAGATGATAAGACACAAGATCTAGGGTCTCCTGATCACCGATTTGGAAAATTATACCTAGCAGGACAAACTATTGATTTAGGCGGAACAATTTTAACAGTTGACGTTGACGGTAAATTAGCAATTAGTAACACAAGTGGTCAAGGTACTATTGTTACAGTTGGTGGTATTATTATTGGAACATCATTAGTTTTAGGAGATACAACAGGATCTAATGTTACATTAAATGCTACTGGTACTAGTTTATCGATAATATCATCTATTATCAAAACTAATAATATTTTATCTTCAGGGACTGTTACCGCTACCAATATAACAATATCTGGTACAAATTCTTCAACTTCTACAACAACCGGAGCATTAATTGTTGCAGGCGGCGTAGGCATTGGTGGAGATTTATGGGTTGATGGTACAATAAATGGTAATTACATTTTATTAGGAAGTACCTCTACAACTACTGGTGTTACAATCAGCGTTGATCCAAATAATAATATTGTTTTTACTTCTGTTAATGGTAGTATTTTAAATGGTTATACTGGTAGTACTGGTACACAAGGTATTACTGGATATACTGGTTCAACAGGTACCCAAGGCATTACCGGATTTACCGGTAGTCAAGGTGTTGGTTTTACTGGTAGTGCTGGCACCGGTTTTAACGGTAGTCGAGGTGAACCTGGTTTTACTGGAAGTTCCGGATATGATGGTAGTTTAGGTTATACTGGTTCTGCTAGTACCCTTAGAGGATATACTGGCTCAACTGGTACACAAGGTAGAGTAGGTTTTACTGGATCCGCTAGTACAGAAACTGGATATACTGGTAGTCAAGGTATTCCTGGAGTATATGCTGGTATAGGATATACCGGTAGTGCTGGCGAAGGAGCAATAAATGTACAGATAAATGGAGTTCCTACTACTTCTACAGTATCTACAATTAATTTTTCAACGGGAACAACAACAATTATAGTAGGTAATACGTTAACAGTAACCGCTGCGGCAATGGGTGGATATATTGGTAATTTTGACGGTGGACGACCAGATTCAAATTATGGTGGAATTACCAGCATCAATGCAGGCGGTGTTTCTGGATAAATACCTCAAAGCAGGTATAAAAGGTAAAAATGGCAATACAAATCCAATTTAGACGGGGCACAGCATATGAATGGGGCCATATAAATCCTACTCTAGCCGAAGGTGAGATGGGTATTGAAACCGATACCAAATTGTTTAAAATTGGTAACGGTACTTCTACATGGACAGTATTAGATTACGGCGGTATACAAGGCTATACTGGTTCTCGTAGTACCGCTAGTTTTTCTATGGCTGTTTCTAACGTTCTCTACGTTAGTAAAAGTGGCAATGATTCTAGTAACGGCACTAGTTTAAGTGATAGTAAACTTACTATTAGATCCGCAGTAGCAGCAGCAACTAGAGGAACTACTATCTTTGTTAAAAGTGGTGACTATACTGAAATAACTCCTATCATTGTTCCAGATTTTGTTTCTATTGTAGGAGATAATTTAAGGACTGTTACAGTTAGATCTACCTTAACCACTCAAGATATATTTTATGTAAACAATGGTGTGTATATTGCTAATATGACTTTTAAAGGGCATGAAGCACCAGCCGCCGCAGTTTCATTCCCTATTGATGGCAGTGCAGGTGTAATTTCTACTAGCCCATACGTACAAAACTGTACTAGTATGACTACAGATGGTACAGGCTTGCGTGTAGATGGTAATTTAGCATTAGGTACAAAGAGCATGATGGTTGATGCATTTACGCAGTATAATCAAGGCGGAATTGGTGTCCATATGTTAAATGAGGGATATACTTCGTTAGTATCAGTGTTTACTATATGTTGCAATATAGGAGTTTTATGTGAATCTGGTGGTTTTTGTTCAATCACGAATAGTAATAGTAGTTTTGGTAATTATGCATTATATGCAGATGGTGTCGGAGCAGTAAAATATTCAGGAAAAGTTAATGGTGCTACTAGTGGAAGAACTTTTACCATAAACAATTTAACTACAAAACCTAGTATAGGAGATGCGCTAAGTTTTGGAGATGGAAACTATTATACAATTGCTTCAAGTACAGCACTTCAGGTAGGTAATGTTACTAAAGTGTATCCTACTATTTTAAACGAAGATGCTACACTGAGAAATTCCAGACAAACAATACTCGACGCTAAAACAAAGTTACAAATATTAACTATTAATCATGTATTAGAAACATTTCCCGGATTTGACTTTAATCAATTTAAATGTAGTAGAGATGTTGGATATATTATAGATGCTGTATGCTATGACATGGTGTTAGATACAAATTATCAAAGTATAAAAGCAGGATCAAGTTATTATAGAGTAGCATCTTATTATGCTGCTGGTTCAGAATTGAGTCAAACCATAGATGCAATTAATTTTTTAAAAACGCGAGTACTTGAATTATTAACTCCTTCTACTATTCCTTACAATCGAATATCTGATCTTTTTAATATAATATTAGATATTATAACAAATGGATTAGGCGTAGTTCCTTCGATAACATATAATCCTCCTACAGGAGCAAGTACAGCAACTATCAATGCAGTAGAAATATTACAAGTAAATAAAAATTTTATAGCAGAAGAAACAGTAGCATATACTAGTAATTTTACATATAATACTGCAACATGTTATAGAGATACAGGATTAATTGTTGATAGTATAGCGTTTGATTTATTATATGGTGGTACTAGCCAAAGCGCATTTGCAGGGTTACAGTACTGGAGTCAAACTGGATATGTTGGAGATATTGCTAGAGAAATAACTACAACTAGTCTTGCGATTGCTTATCTAAGAGATATTACAATTCCAATTGCTACAGCCGTAGCGGGAATATGGGCCGCTACTGTTAATACGTCATTAACTGCTAAATTTAACAGTCTGTTAAATATTTTAAATTCTGGAACAGCGGGCGTTACTGATCTGATTATTCCCAATGGAGAAGTAAGTACAAATGCTAATTTCAATTCTGCTTATAATGCTATTCTATCTAATAAAACTACATTACAAAATAATACCATAGCATGGATCACTAGTAATTATCCCACCTTTGCATATAATACTGCAACATGTTATAGAGATGTTGGATATATTATAGATAGTGTGGCATTTGATTTTTTACGCGGTGGTAATAGACAAAGTATAATGAGTGGAGTTTATTATTATGGATTTAGTAGTACTTCTACAGTAATTGCAAATGAAATACCACAAACTACCGCTGCCTATAATTTTATTAGAGACATTTCTAAAGATATTGTTAAAGGTAATTTAATAACATCAACATATCAAACTGTAGTTTCTCAAACAATAAGTGCTAGTACTGCTACTTATGTAGAAGTAGGATTGATTAATAGTAAAATATCTACCATAACAAATATTATTAAATATGGACCTAGTGTTGCACCTCCTCATGTACCGATTGGTCTTATTCCGAATACTAATACAAATATTGTAAACGCATTTAATTTACTGTTAGCAAATAGAGCATTTATACAAGCAGAAACTATTGCGTATGTTAATACCAGTTATGTTGGATTATCTTATAGCACCGCAACGTGTAAGAGAGATATAGGATATATTATTGATGCCATGAGTTACGATGTGATGTATGGCGGAAATAGCCAAACAATATTTGCGGCAGAGGCATACTATGACGGTGGAACATTACAGATTTCTAGCACTGAAAAATTAGCCAGTATTGCTGCATATTATCATATTGGAGATATTTTGAATAGCATATTATCTAATATTCAAGTATCTCCAATATATAGTGTTAATACTCAAGACAGATTTGCTGCCCCTGCTACTACATTGAACGTAATTAACACCGCCACAGGATTAATTGGTATTGTTGCAAATTTAGTAGAAAATGATTATTCAAGTACTGTTACATTACAACCGTCTGTAGTATCAACTATTAATGATACTACAGTTGTAACTTTCCACACATATAGTCAAATTCAAAGTTCTGCACATAATTTTGAATGGATTGGTGCAGGTACTAATATTGATTCAGCATTGCCATACATTGGAGGAGAACCTCTAAGTAGTCATCAGGCAGTGGCCATTAATGGTGGGAAAGTTTATTTTACAGGTACAGACCAACAAGGAGATTTTAGAATTGGAAATGACCTAGTTATAAATAACAGTATAGGAACAATTTCTGGAAGAACATTCACGAAAAGTTTATTTGCAGTAATGACGCCATATATATTGGCAATAGGATCATAAAAATGGCAACAGCAGCACTACCGTTAAATTCGTTTAAAACCAAAGCATTTGAATTAACTACAGGTACTCAAATTATCTATGAAACCCCAGATGCGGTTACTACTATTGTGCTTGGTGCACAGGCTACTAATATCGGAGCAGTTCCTGTTACTGTAAAATTTACTTTAGTAAAAAATGCTACTGATTTCGTTATGCTTAAAGATTTTGAAATTCCAGTTAATGATGCTTGCGAAGTTACTACGGGGAAATTAGTAATTGAAACTGGAGCATCTATTACTGCTAGTGCTGGCTCAAATAACAGCGTTAATTTAGTTTTAAGTATATTAGAAACCAGCAATGAGTAAAAGTAGATTATTCAGTGGTAAGATAAAGAAATTACACAGTGGCAATCTCACCGTTGATCGCTACGAATATTTAGATCCTAGCCAAGCAGAACCAGATTTAGGATTACCTTCTTTAGATGGCAGTGTTCTAACAGGATCAACGTCAACTTCGATACGCACTTGGTCAAATATATTAACCGCAGGTACAGATACCGTTGTTATACTTTCGACTCTATCAAATTTTGGATTTAATGCTCCTAATTCATTGGTAGTAGCAGGCGGGGTTAGTATTGTGGATTTTTAAATGTTGCAGGTAAAGCGTATCTTAACAATGCTGAAGTGTTGACCACACAAAGTGGATTGACTAGTATATTGGGTATATCGATTATTAATCAAACTTTGTTTATTAATACATCTACAAATTCAACTTCAACTAATACTGGTGCATTGATTGTACTAGGCGGTGTGGGAATTAGAAGAGATTTATATGTAGGCGGATCGGTGACTGTTAATGGAGCATTAGTTCTTACAACGTCTTCGATTGGAAATTCTGCGGTAACTTCAATTACAGCAGGTACTGATACAGCCGTAAGTACAAGCACCGGTGCTGTTACCATTTGGAATAACAGTACATTACAAAGTGTTACGGATAGAGGCTCTACAACTAATAATACTATATCAATTAATAATGTTACTAGTGCAACATCCACTACTACTGGAGCATTAACGGTAACTGGTGGTGTTGGTGTTGGGGGTAGTTTAAATGTTGGCGGTAATATTACTGTTAACGGAAAAATCATTGCCCAAGAATTAGTCATACAATTAACTACTATTACTACAACACTAATAGTAACAGACGATATAATATCAACCTATAATATTACAAGTTCAACATCAACTAATACAGGTGCTTTAATTGTTGCTGGTGGTGTTGGTATTGGTCAAGATTTATACGCCGGTGGAGACATATATACTCGCGGTCAAAAGGTAATTACTACTGCCACTATCAATCAATTTGCAAATCAAACTACGATTTATGCAGGTACTGATACAGCAGTTAGTTCTAATTCAGGTACCAGTATTACAATTTGGAATACTAGTACATTACAAACCGTTACTGATAGAGGTAATTTAACCAGTAACTCAATACGTATTACCAATACTGCTAGTTCAACATCAACAACTAATGGTGCTTTAGTGGTTGATGGTGGCGTTGGTATTGGTGGTGATTTATTTGTTGGTGGAAACCTTAGCGTTGCCGGATCATTCATAATCACAACATCTTCAATTACTTCCTATGTAACTCCCACAGTAATAACAGCAGGTACTGATACCGCAGTAAGTACCAGCACCGGAAATATTACTATTTGGAATACTAGTACATTACAAACTGTTACTAGTAGAGGTAACAGCACCACTAACGCAATATTGATAACCAATATTACAGATAGTGCAGGTACAAACAGCGGTGCTTTACAGGTTGTGGGCGGGGCTGGGATAGGTGGTAACTTGTATGTGGGCGGTGATTTATATCAACGCGGCGCAAAAGTTGTTACAACGTCCACTGTTCAAAGTTTAAGCACCAGTACATTAGCAGGTGTAACTCAATATGGTGCAACTACCCCAGATGCTATTAGAATTACCAATACATCAAGTTCCACATCTACAGTTACTGGCGCATTAGTTATTACTGGTGGAGTGGGTATCGGCGGCAATATTAATATCGCCGGCGGGTTGGCAGCCAGTGGTATTAATCTACTAAATCAAAATCAACATATTTGGTATGTTGATCCTGTAATAGGTGTTAATGACTATACCAAAAATGGCCATCCGTCAGCACCCGCTCGTACTATAAAATATATACTTGGTTATGCTGATGATGGTGATACAGTTTTTATACAACCTGGTACATACTATGAAGAATTTCCACTAACCATAGCAAAAGGTGTAAATGTTCGTGGAGCCGGACTTCGTGAAGTAATAATATATCCAACCACTGCTACTAATACAGCGACCGCGTTCTTATTCATGGGTGAAGCACTGATCAGTGATTTCACTGTAGGTGGATTCTTTAAACCGGGTTATGCGTTTGAGTTTGCACCCGGTGCAGTAACTACTACCAAGAGTCCTTATATTGAACGTTTCAGTGTTATTACCAAAGGTAGCATAACCAGTGCCGGTGATCCATACGGATTTGACGCACACGACGCGGGCGGCGGCGTAAAAATTGATGGAGCACGAGTAGCAACTACCAGCACACAAGCATCAATAATGTTCAACGAAGCAACGTTCATTGTGCCAAATTCCACTGGTTTGTACATGACCAATGGTGCCCGTGCAGAAGTTATCAACACATTCTTCTACTTTGCAGACAAGGCCGTACATGCTGTCACTAGTTCAACTGGTTATGCCGGTGCTGGTAAAACAAAATTAAAATTAGGCGGTGTTAGTGGAACACTATCTGTAGGCGATACATTATTTTATAAAACATCTGGTGGAACTACATTAGCCAGCGGTACTATTGCCAGTGTTGATGGATCATATGTTTACATCACTGGTGCAGCCTGGGGATTTGATACTCTATCTACTAGAACTGCTAAAATTGTAAGTGCGTTGGGTGATGCAAGTATTGATACCTCTGTTAAGAAATATGGAACTGGTAGTGCAAAGTTTGACGGAGTCGGTGACGGATTAACTATACCATCATCGTCAGATTTTGGATTCGGCACAGGCGATTTTACAATTGAAGGCTGGTTCTATCATATTAGTAATGCTACTCAAGATATGTTTGAGTTTAGAGTTAACGGTACTTCGCAGGCAGCAATATCATTATCATATAGTTCAAGCAATTTAGTTCTTACTGTTTTAGGATCTGCTAGAATTACCGGAACTAGTGCATTACCATCAAATAACACCTGGTATCACGTTGTATTAATGCGTGCCAGTGGCAATACAATGCTGTATGTTAACGGCGCACAGGTAGGCAGCACTTGGGCCGACTCTACAAACTATATTACTGCACCATTATTCATTGGAACAAGATACGATAATACGATTCCATGGAATGGCTATATAGATGACATTAGGATCAGTAAAGGCATTGCAAAGTATTCAACATCATCATTTGTAACACCAACGCAGGCATTAACTACTGATGAATATACGGTATTGATGTTACATGCTAACGGTGTATTAGGATCAACGGTATTCACTGATGAGAATGCAGTACCGCAAGTAATTTATTCCACCGGCACAAACTATGCTACTGCCACCAGTATTGACCTTGTTGACTATCATCAGTTTGGTGCTGAGATACGTAGCATAGGATCTGCCGCTATATTTGGTAATACGGGTGTTACTGCCGACGGAACCGGTACCGACATTAAACTTATTGCTTTTAACGTGAGCCATATTGGCGCAGGTAAAGATTCATCAGATGATACCAGTTTGGTTGTACAGGCTAATGAAATTATACAGATAAATGGCGGTAAGGTATATTTCCAAACAGTTGATCAAGGTGGTGATTTCCGTGTAGGAGAAAGTTTCCTAGTTAATCAACGCACCGGAGATGTAAGTTTTGGCAATGCACAAGTCAATCTAGGAAACCTAGGACAACTTACAGTAACCGACGGATCTAACAATGCAGTAATATTACCAACTAGCGTTAGTGTTGGTAGTTTAGTATTGAGTGGTAATAGCGTAGTTACACAATCTGGAGATTTAACACTTGATCCTGCTGGTACATTAACCACAATTAATAGTGATGTACAAATAAATGGTTCAACAACAATTTCTAGCAATGTTAATAGCATAAGCACAACCACCGGAGCATTAGTTGTTACTGGTGGTGTTGGTATTGGTGGCGAACTATACGTTAATAATTCCATAAAAGTAGGATATAATCAAGTTGTAAGTCAATCAAATTCAACTACTAATGGCGCAATAGTAGTAATAGGTGGCGTTGGTATTAGTGGTAACTTGAATATTGGTGGGACTTTTAACGCAACAGCAGTACAAGTAAATGGACAAAGCGTTGGATTTGGTTATACTGGTTCAACAGGTACGCAGGGTATTATTGGATTTACTGGTAGTCAAGGTGCAGGCTTTACAGGTAGTGCCGGATATGCCGGCAGTGTTGGCTACACAGGTAGTAAAGGAACAACAGGTAATGACGGCACTAGTGTTACAATTATTGGTAGTACCAGTACTTCAACTGTTTCAGCATTCCAGGCTCTTGATCCTGTACCTGCAAAAGGTGACGGAATTATCGTTACATTTAACGGGCATCTTTGGACCTATACAAGTGCTACGGGTGGTGCATCAGTTTTTGGATTTGTTGATGTTGGTACCATAGTTGGATATACCGGTAGTATAGGCCCGGCAGGCGCAGGTTACACTGGATCAACAGGCACACAAGGTAGTACTGGATTTACAGGATCTGCCAGTACCGCCTCAGGATATACAGGTAGTCGTGGTAGTACAGGAGATTTTAGTACTGCTATACAAGTTATTAGTACACAAACTGGTACTAATTATACTTTACAGTTAACAGATGCTGGTAAATTACTTAGTTTTACTAATGGTTCTCAAACAGTTGTTACTATTCCTGACGATGGTACTACTAACTTTGCTGTTGGACAACGTATAGATATAGAACAATATGGCGCTGGACCTGTTGTTATTAGTGCAGGGGTAGGAGTACTGTTACGCAGTACAGATAGTCCTTTATTGAATAATCAATATGGCATTGGTACATTAATCAAAATAGGTCCGTATGAATGGATGTTTGCCGGTCCAGCAACTACTCAAGCAGGATTTGTTGGTAGTGCAGGTGTTGGATATACGGGTAGTGCTGGTTATACTGGTAGTATAGGAGATTTTAGTAGTGCTATACAGGTAATTAATACTCAAACAACTGCTACCTATACATTGGTATTATCAGATGCTGGAAGATTGGTTAATTTAACAAATGCAATTAGTACGGTTGTTACAATTCCTCCTGAAAATTCTGTTAGTTTTAGTGTTGGACAACGTATAGATTTAACACAAGGAAACACAGGACTAGTTGTTATTTCCGGTGGAGTCGGAGTTACATTGCACTACACAGATGCTCCTATATTAAATAATCCATATAGTGTTGGTACATTAATCAAAATAGGATCAAATGAATGGAGTTATTTTGGACCTGCTACATATTCCGCTGGTTATACAGGTAGTGCTGGTATTAATGGATATTGGGGAAGTGTAGGTTATACAGGTAGCACAGGTACACAAGGAATTACTGGATTTACAGGTAGTACAGGTACGCAGGGTATTCAAGGATTTACTGGTTCAACAGGTACACAAGGAATTACTGGATTTACAGGTAGTACAGGTACGCAGGGTATTCAAGGATTTACTGGTTCAACAGGTACACAAGGTATTGCTGGATTTACTGGTTCAACAGGTACTGTTGGGTATACTGGTTCTGCCAGTACACAAAGTGGAACATTTAATGGTGGCTTAATTACAGGTATTAGTACACTTACTAATACAACAAATTCAACATCAACAACTACTGGTGCATTTACTGTTTATGGTGGAGTGGGTATTGGTGGACAGATAACGGCACCACAAGCAGCACATACATCTATTACTACATATCCAGTAGGTTCAAATGCTAATTTATTAATTGATCCAGATGGCACCGGTGATGCAATATTTTCCACCGCTACACAAGTTTTAGTATTAGATACCGCTACTTCAGTTTCCACCGTTACAGGTGCTATGGTTGTTTCGGGTGGTGTAGGTATTGGTAAAAATTTATATGTTGGTGGAAACATTTATCAAAACGGTGTTCCAGTAAGTGGGGGCGGAGCATCATCTGGTAACATAACTATGTATCAATCTGGTTCTGTAACTGCATTTGTAGGAGTACAGCGTTGGTATGCTCCATATGCTTTAAATATTACTTCAATTAAAACAAAGTTAGGAACAGCAGCAAGTAGTGCTGACATTATTACTATAAATGTAAATTCGGTTCCTATTACAAATATAACAATTCCAGGTGCAGCAACTAGTGGAACAACTTATACAACACCTATTCCAATGAATGAAGATGATTATATCACCGTAGATGTTTCTCCAATTACACCTCAAGCAACTACAGCAACTAATTTATATGTACAATTTAAATATGTGGCTAGTTAGGTGTGATAAATATTCAAAAGAATTCCCAAAATGACAATTTTAAGAACAAATAATTATTCAGTAAATTATCCTACAATAGTTGAGGATCCTACCCCTGGTGCTGACCTTATATTTTTTCAAAATGATGCATTTAAATCTAGCACATTGGCCAGTACGTTTAATACTACTATATCATATAATGTAGCAGGTAGTGGTTATAGTAACTGGGGTACTTCGAATTATCAAACTAGTACCGATCCATGGTATTGGCAAGGAACATTAATTCTCAATGGTGAAGTTACTCATTGTAAACATCTAAGTGTTGCAGTTGATAACTATAGAAATAATTTAGATTATTCTCCATGGTCGTCAATGGATCTTAACAATAAAATAAAACCCATACAATATTATACTGATGGTACTTCAAATAATTTAGTTCAGGCATTTTATAACTCGCAAGGAACAACTGCGGCAAATAATTATGTACGTTTTTTTAGAAGACAAAATACCACAAACAATTTAAGTGTAGGAAATCCTAGTTATAACGGTGATGCTTCTGGTGCAATAGCCACAGGTTATACAGCATATCCTTTATATAGAAATACTGTAACTAATAATATAATTTGTATAGGAAATTATAATGCTACTGGATATCATCCAGGTGGATACGCTGGATTTAATATAAATTCTGCATTTACTGTTGCAAATCCTCCTACTATCCAAAACGTTACTGCTGCGGCCAGCGTATTATGCCAATTTATAGGAGTTAGTAGTGTTAATAATGGGCAAGCATTAATGTTACACAATGATGTTGGTTCAGATTACACACAAACAATTTATAGATATAATGATTCAACAAATGCATCAACAACACTTAATACTTATAACCTTGCACCAGCAGTTTTAAGCACAACTTCGCTGGTTGGTTCTTACTTAATAAGCAATTATCATAATACTGCCACAGGTAGTATTACAGTTACAGGCACAAGTCCTTCGGCCAGTGTAACAGGATATATAATCGGAAATGTACTTAATGTTACTGCGGCCCTTGCTCCAAATTATATGCAAGTTGGACAAACTATATCAGGAACTGGTGTAATTGTAGGTACTACTATAACTGCAACTGGTACTAATGTTACTTCTAGTATTGGTGGTATTAGAGTTGCACCATTCTTACCAAAAATTGCTAGTTCAACATTTGTTGACTTATCTACATCAACATCAGTACGTGGTTTCTATGTTCCTTATTTTGATGTAAACGGTACATATCAGCCATTTTATTATCAATGGAATCTCGGAACTGATAATTTTGTTAGAAATCAAGATATTAAAGTAGTATATTCTTCAGGTAATATGCTAACGTATTGGGCTGCTGAAACTGTTAGTTCTACCTCAGTAACTAGAATTGATGGAATGCAACGTGCTTGGTATAATGAATCATTTATTTTTAATGGCGTTAGATATCTAACATTTATGCAGTTTCATGGTGCTGGTACAGTTATGGATGCTAATGCTCTGCAAAGAACATTCATGACCTATACGGTTAATACAGCAACTTATAAAACATTAACATATCACAGCAGTGTTACAATTCCTACTACTCCAAAAAATATAGTATGGCTTAATGATGCTAGAACATTGCTAGGTGTATTTGGACATTCAGCATTTTGGATTTATAATTTTACATCAGCAGGGTGGACATTAACTAGAACAGAAAATTATCAATTTAGTGCTGTAGGCAGAGATGGTCAGGGTAGGATATGGGGTGTAGATACAGGACCACTTGGCGGCGGCAGAATACATTTAATAACAGCCGACGCTGTCCCGGTAACAATATCTTTAGTTCCAAGTGCATCAGTATTCAACTATACAGGAACAAATCAACTTTTTACATTTGCGTTAGATACTTTAACCTCTACAGGTACTAGAATGTCAACAAATGTCACGTTAACTGTAACTGGTAATTCTTTACGAATTTTAGATAATGCAAGTAATCAATACACTTCGTATACTACTGCTACTAGTACTAGTACCAGCACAATAGTTAACGCTGCTATCATAGCAGCCGGGCCAAGCAGCATAGCAACAACTGTTAACCTATGATAAATATGGAAAAGAGAACATAAATGGCCATAATTAAAACTATTAGATATAATCTAGATATTGCTAGTCTATTTGAGGATCCTCAGCCAGGATCAGATAACTTATTCATACAGACCGATGCGTATAGTAAAACAACGTTAAATCCTTTAATTGATAAAGGACTGATATATACATCCAATGGCAGTGTTATAAGCAATACATTTGGATTCTCGGGTGTTGGCACATATTCCTCTACATATACATGGAGAGTGGGAGGTATTTTACAGTTAAATGGCGAAGTTACTCATGTCCGTCAGCAGGGATATTCTGCTAATGGTACTACTCTTACATTTGGTGTTGCTGATAAATCTGAAAATAACATTGATGTGGCACCTTTTGTATCAATGGATACAAATTATAGAGTTAAACCAACACAGTATTTTACTGATGGTATTAATAATATGGTAATATCTACCTATAGTTACCTTAACTACTCCGTAAATGCAGCCTCTGCATATGCTAATAATTATACACCTTTTGTAGTAAAAATAAACACAAGTCCTAGCGATTTATTAAATTCTGGTTATATGACCATGAAAGGTCTCGGTACCGGTGGTAATGATGCTAGTGCATATGCCAATTTTGGATATCCTAGTCAAACAAATGCTGGAGGAAGTGCTTGGCCAATATATAGAAATCCTTCAAGTGGAAACTTGGTATGGATTGCTAATCATATGTATAATACAACCCCTAATGGGTTAATAGGTACTAGTTGGAAACCGGCTTTTAGTAGTGCTCCTACTGTTCAGGTAGGTCCTAGCACTAATTACACCGCTAATTATACAAATCAGTTTTTAGGTGTTAGTAGATTAGATGGTAATTCATTACACTTCCATAATTCTACTCTATACGATCAAGCAAGTACTATTTACAAATATAATGATAACAGTAATACATATTCCACGTTAGGCAGAGCATATGCTAATACTGATTTAACATATGGATCGGGCGTGGGAAATACAGGAACTTACATACTCAGCGTAATTACTACATCTGCGGCTAGCACCACAATTACAGGATCGGGAGTAGGTTCATCTAGCGTAACCGGTTATGTTGTTGGCAATCTTCTTACTGTCACCGCAGTTGCCTCTGGAGCAATAGTTCCCGGCCAAACATTGTCAGGAACTGGTATTCTTGCTGGTACAACTGTAACATCATTCACTACCAGTACTATTGGATTTGCTGATAGAACTACCAACTTTGGTAATTATATACCAAAATATGCAAGTAAAACATTTACAGATACAGTTACAACTACAGTTACTAATGCAGTAGGATTTTATTCCCCACTAATAGATATTAGAGGAACTTTTCATCCGTTATATTATTACTGGGATCAAACAAGAGATGTTGTTACAAGATATACAGATATAAACATGACTTACAGTACCGGTACATTTGGAACTTATTGGGCACCTGACACTGCTAGTCAGGGCTCGAACGGTGCTATTTACGGATTACAACGTGTTTGGTATAATGAAACATTTTTAGGTAATGATAATAGAAGATATATAACGTTTATGCAATTACATGGCGCTGGCGGATTGTTTGATAGTAATGAAAAACAACGTACTTTTATGACTTATCTAATTAGTACTTCGAGTTATAGATCCTTGTCATATCATAGTAGTGCTATTATACCATCTACACCAAAGAATATATGTTGGCTCAATGATGGACGTACTTTATTGGCAGTAATTGCATTTAATTCAACGTATATCTATAATTTCAATACTTCTACAGGATGGGTTAATACTGTAACATTCCCATATCAATATAATGCCATAGGTAGAGATAATCTTGGTAGAGTTTGGGCACAAGATAATGGTCCAACCGGTTGGGGGAGAATACATTTATTATCTGGTGTACCAGCAACAGTTAGTGTTGTATCAACAGCAAGTTCATACAATTATGCAGGTACTGCAATTCCCACATCATTTTTAGTTGACGCTTTTGATTTAACAGGTAGTAGAATGACTGCAACCATTGTATTAAATGTGGCTGGAAATTCTCTTAAATTAACAACCAGTAGTGGCAGTACAAATTATTTTAGTTCATTAACTGTGGTTACTAGCACATCAACAAGTACCATAGCATATGGAACTGTAATATCCAATGGTTACAGTAGTATTACTACTACAATTGCAATATAAGGATACATAATGTCATTTATAACTGAAAAAATTGTATATCCGGATCCATCCGATCTAACTGTAACTCAAATTAAAAAATATAGTTCAATATTTTCTGGAGGGGTGCTAGTAATTAAAGAAATTATAACCAATGAAGACAACCAAGAAACAGAAGTATTGGTTATGGAACAACCGTGGAAATGTCATTCTGATGGCAGTAGAGAAAATTTTGTTGATGAAACTGATGCGGCAGTTTGGTTAGAATCAGTTAAAGATTCATTCTTAAGATAAGAGATATTTAAAATGGCTGTAATTAAAAATATTAGAAATGCAATAGATCTAAATTCTCTATTTGAGGATCCTACACCGGGTTCAAATTATTTGTACATCCAAAGTGATGCATATACTAAAGATACTTTAGCCCCTTTATATGATGTAGGAATGACATATACTACCAATGGCAGTATTATAAACAATACCTTTGGTTATTCGGGTGTTGGTCAGGTTGGTGTTTCTCCGTATGATTATAGAATTGGTGGAATTTTACAATTAAACGGTGAAACTACACATGTAAGACATAATTTGTTTAAAACGGCAGATGATTATAGAAATAACTTAGATGCATCACCATGGGTATCGATGGATACAAATTATAGAGTTAAACCAGTACAATACTTTACCGATGGTACCAATAATGTTGTAATATCTAGTTTTAATTATAATAACGGAACCGCCGTAACCACCTCCGGCTACCTTGGAGATTTTGCAGCATATTGGATAAAAGTAAATACCAGTGCTAAAGATTTATACACATCTGGATATGTAACAAATAAACAAAATACTACTGGACAACAAGGTACACAACCTGCTGCATCATTTGCTTATTTTGCTGCATCGTCTAACAGCAACTATTACGGTACTAACGCTTGGCCAGTATATAGAAATCCTGCCAGTAATAATGTAGTATGGATTGCACAGGCCTATTATGGTTCCTACACTCCTAGTGCTATGATAGGTGCTAGTCAGGTAACTGCATTTAGTGGAAGTCCGACTATGCAAGGACCTACTGGTGGTATTAATCAAAATTACTCAGGACAAATGGTCGGTGTGAGTAAATTAGATTTTAATACAATTAATATCCATCATGCAGTTCTGGCCGATGGTTCAAATAATATTTACAAATATCAAGACGGCTCAAATTCATATACCACATTGAATACCTTTGCTTTTCCAACTCCATCAGGTAGTGGTAGTACAGGCACATATAATCTTAGTACCGCTACAACCATGGCTGGATTAAATTTTACTACATCTACATGGTGGTTTTTATTTACTGCTACTAATTTTGTTTCTACATTCTCAGGAACTGCTACAGTATTTGGTAGTGTATTAACTGTAACAAGTGCTACAACCGGAACCTTAGCCATTGGAATGACTATTACACAGATTGCTGTTAATTTTGCAACAGGTGGTACCGTTGGGGCAACACTTGCGGCAGGTGCTGCTTATACAGGTACAGTGATTACTTCTTTTGGACAAGGTACTAACCAGGGCGGAGATCGAGGCACAAGTTTTGGTACTCGCCTTCCAAAATTTGCTAGTAAAACTTTTACAGATCTATCCACCGCTTCGACTATGGGATTTTATGTACCATATGTAGATAAAACTGGAGGTTTCCATCCTTTATATTATCGATGGAATCAATCTACAGACGTTTTTACTAGGTCAACTGATATTACTATGGTATATCCCGGTACTAGTCAAGGTGCTGTTTGGACAAATGATACTTTTAGTAGTACTTCAATAGATATAAATTATGGAATGCAACGTGTTTGGTATACTGAAACATTTGTTTCTAGTAGTACTAGATATTTAATGCTAATGCAATTACATGGTGCTGGCGGATTATTTGATAGTAGTCCTACAATGCGAACATTTCCTGTATACAGCATTGATACATCAACATATAAAACTTTGACTTATAGTAGTAAAATCGAAGTTCCTGCAACACCTAAAAATATAGTATGGCTAAGTGATGATAGAACTATATTAGGTATATTCTGTCATGCTAATTTTTATGTATATACATTTACATCAGGAACTGGATGGACACAAACTGGAAATTTTCCATACCAATTTAATGCTGTAGGTCGAGATAATACAGGTCGTATATGGGCACAGGATACAGGATTAGGTTGGGGAAGGTTACATCTATTAACATTAAACGTACCTATTTCAATTGTGGTTACTTCTGATGCAAGTAGTTATAACTATGCAGGTACTACGGTTACTGCAAATATAACAGTAAATGCGTATAATTACAGTGGATCAAGAATTGCCACTTCGGTTAAATTAGTAATCGACGGTGGAGCAATGACCTTTGCTGGTAGTAATTTAACTAAAACTATAACTACTTCTGCTTCAGGTGATACTGTTGTTCCCGTATCTATTACTGGAGGCGGCGTGGCTAATATCATTGCCAGTGCTGCACTGTCATAATGGGAACATATTTAAGCGCAGTTGATCTTGTAACACAAAATCAACTGACCATTGTGGCAATATATGGTGTGAATCCTTCTGACCGAATGTTAGGAGACGTAAGTCCCGGCCAAGCAACAATTACTGTTAATAATAGTTCAATTACAGCAAGACAGGTCGGAGCCTTAGTAGCAACAGAATTTAATGTAACTAAATCTCTTAATCTATCTGATAATATGGGTGGAGGACAGCGTTTCTCTACAGGCCCAGCATTAACTTTTTATAGCACCCCAACTGCTGCCGGATATGCAAATTTTAATCAACAAGTTGGTAGCAATTTTGGTACTTTGGCACTTACTGCTACTAATTTTAGTAGTCAATTATTCAGTACACCCGGTACTTATAGTTGGACTGTGCCAGCCGGAGTTACTAGTATATCAGTAGCAGGAATAGGCGGTGGCGGTGGCGGATCTCAAAAATCAGCAGGCGGTAGTGGTGGCGGCGGTGGTCTTATATCTTATTCAAATTCAATATCAGTAACACCGGGAACTACATGTACTATAGTTGTCGGCGCTGGCGGTGCAACTGGAGGAACTTATGGACTTAACGGTAGTAGTACTTATTTGTTATTGCCAGGCACTAATGTACCTATAGTTCTTGCACAAGGCGGTGCAGGCGGCGATTCTATTTTTTGGACATCGGGTAGTATAGGTGTAACTTCTTCAGATGTCTCCGGAGTGCTTACTACCCAATCAGCATATGATCCAGTAGGTGGAGCAATTACATATTCAGTTAGTTCTGGATCATTGCCTACCGGAGCTAGTTTAAATACTAGTACAGGTGTTATATCATGGACATACCAAAATATATCATCAGATACAGAATACACAACTTTTACACTTTCTGCAACAAACGGCACTCAAACTATAACAAAACCATTTACTATTAAAATTCTTAAATTCACACTAACTATAGACTACTTAATTGTCGGTGGGGGTGGTGGCGCAGGATTTGACGTTGGTGGCGGCGGTGGTGCCGGCGGGGTAGTAGTTGGAACAGCATTTTCTATAGCACCCGGTAGTACTGCAATTGCATTTACTATTGGTGGTGGCGGTACATCTGCTCAAAGTGCTGTAGTAGGAAACAACGGTAATGCCACTACAGCAACATTTAGCGGATCTACTGGTGCTGGTGCAGTTGTTGCACCGGGTGGTGGTGGTGGTGGTAGTCATACAGGTGCTAATAATTCTCCAACACTAGGCCAATCAGGAGGATCAGGTGGTGGTGGTGGTAGTCAATACGGATCATCAGGTGGTGGATCGAGTCAAGGAAGTTATCCATCATTTAACGGTGTTGGTTATGGCAATTCAGGAGGCACCTCATATACTGGACAGTGGGGAGGTGGTTCGGGAGGCGGTGCTGGTGGCGCCGGTGTTACTGGAACCGGCGCCTACGTTACCGGCGGTGCTCCTTATACATCATCTATAAGCGGATCTAGCGTAAATTATGCAGGTGGGGGATATGGAAATAGTGATTCTGGTACAGTATACGTTACTGGATATAATTCCTCAAATGTTCAACAAGGATATTATGGATATGGAGCCAATGGCACAGGCGCTCCAAATAATTCATCTTACAATGGTAACCCTGGAATAGCAATAGTAAGATATCTCGGCTCAACACAATTTGCTACTGGTGGAACAACTTCAACCTCGGGTGGATATTTTATACATACATTTACTTCTAGTGGAACTTTAACTTTCTAATTAAAAATTATGCCAACTAATCTTTCAACTGGAACAACTGCAGATATACTATTGGTAGCCGGTGGTGGTGGTGGTGGATCTGACATGGGTGGTGGTGGTGGCGCTGGCGGAACAACTGCCACTAGTCAATATCTAACTTTTGGTTCATATAATATAACTGTAGGTGCTGGAGGAAGTGGAGCACCTGCGGGTGCAAATCAAGTACGTGGTAGCAATGGCACTGATAGTGCAATTATCAATACTTCCACTACAGCAACTTATAGCGTTATGTTACAATCGGCACAATCCTTAACTCCTGGTGCTAATGTTTCATTTGCATATACAGGAAATTTTACAGTTGAAGGATGGATATACAGACTAGCAACAGGTGATGCTAGTATGATAGTACAGGGGACTAATCCTTATTTTGGAATAAATGTTAATGCAGGAACAGGTATAAACGTCTATTTAAACAATGCTACTGCCAATCTTGTTGTAACTGATAGAGTCCCTGCAATTCAAACATGGAATCATATAGCATTAGTTCGTAGCAGTGGTATTGTTAAAGTATATTTGAATGGAGTTCCTTCTGCCACAACTGCCAGCAATGCAACAACATTGGGATTTAGTGCCAGCAATTTATATATAGGGGCTAACAATGTAACAGGCGGTGCTAACCAATATATTTCAAATGTTAGAATTACCAATGGAACTGCACTATATACAAATACTTTTACTGTAAGTTCAACACCATTAACTCCTGTAACCAATACAGTATTATTAGCATGTTCAAGTAGTACATATACTAAAGATTATAGTACTAGCAGTGCTTCATTGATTGCATCGGGCGCAATTGCAGGAAGTCCATTTAGTTTATTATGGAATCCATTTAATTCAACATTTACCACTGTTGGTGGTGGCGGTGGTGGATCAGAATATAGTGCTCCAAGTGTAAGTGTTGCAAGTTTTGGTGGCTCAGGAGGCGGTGCTCAATCTAGTAGTAGTGTATTTGGTTTAGGTATAGCAGGACAGGGATATGCTGGAGTCGCTAGTATTGGTAATTATTATGCAAGTGGCGGCGGCGGTGCTACAAGTGTGGGAGTATCCGCTGCTACAGGTAATGTAGGTGGAACTGGTCTTTCAAGTTCGATATTAGGAACTACATATTATTGGGGAGGTGGTGGTGGTGGCTCCGGCTACAGTAATCTTTCTGGTAACGGCGGCGCCGGTGGTGGTGGTGGTGGTGCTCCATTAAGTGGTGGAAGTGCTTCTGGTACCGGTGGTGGCTATGGTAATACACAGGGTATAAATCCAGGTGCAGATGCAATAGCAGGAACATTAGGCACAACAACTAATAAAGCCGGCGGTAATGGTGGTACTAATACTGGTGGTGGCGGTGGTGGTGGTTCTCATATTAATGCAACTAATGCAGGCGGTACTGGTGGTAGTGGTGCTGTTATCATACGTTATGTAGGACCGCAACGAGGTACCGGCGGTACTATATATTCATATACTTCAGGATCTACACTTTATACGGCACATGCATTTTTCTCAAGTGCTATTTTTACACTAGGTCCTTTTCCATTCTATGCTCAGGCCAATGGAGGACAAGGTAACCCATATGGTGGTGGGGGTGGGGGCGCTGGCAATTGGTACGGCGGTGCTGGTGGCATGGGGGCTAATGGTTCTGCATCAACTAATACAGGATATCAAATTCAGGCCGGCGGCAGCGGTGGTGGTGCTAGTACTACTGCGGCTAGTGGAGGAGGTGGGGGTGTTGATGTTTATGGAATAACTACCAGTTCTAATTATATTATATCCGGAGGCTCTGCAAATAATCCAGGGTTAGGTGGTGCATTATTTAATCTAGGAGGACAACCTGGTACAGGTGGCAATGGTGGATTATATGGTGGAGGTGGTTCGGGAGCGGCCGTAGCATCTGTTGATACCGCTACCGGAAATGGAGCAGGCGGTGCTTTATTGATAGTATATAATACTACAGCATCTACTTATTCATATCCTAGTATTATGCCATTGTTATCTAATAGTGTAAACACTGCTAGTACTGTTTTATTAACAGTTTCAAGCACCACAAATAAATTATTATTAACACAATTTGATAATATCGTAACGTCATATCAAGGCCTACAGTATGAAACTCTTAATACTGGTAATTTGACAAATTATAATAGTGTTGATATAAATGTGGCTAAAACATCTCAATCACAGTCTATAGTTGCTGGAAATCTCCAAATCATCTCATATATAACTGATCATGAAATGATGTTAAAAAATAGTGATCCAACATTACCTGCTACATATAATACTCCGGGAAATTATCAATCTATACAGGAAATTAGACCAGATAATGATCCTAGATTAATAAGTGTTCGTGTTCAAAACTTTGTTATAGGAGTAACCGGAAGTGACGCATCACTTACTACAGCAGTCACATCAGGTGGTCAAGTTTGGTATTAATTCAAAAACAAATATTTTAATATCATTACATTGATAAATTACTATGTTATAAATAACTATAACATTATATTATAATAAGGATTTTCAAGATGAGTCATTTTGCAAAAGTAGAAAACGGAATAGTTACACAAGTAATTGTTATCGAACAAGACGTACTTAATACTGGATATTGGGGCGATCCTAGTATGTGGGTTCAAACTAGTTACAACACATATGGTGGAGAACACAGATTGGGTGGGACTCCTTTACGTAAAAACTATGCAGGAATTGGATATATATACGATAGCCAACGAGATGCTTTTTATGCTCCTAAACCATATGTTGGTTGGTTGTTAAATGAAGATACATGTATTTGGGAACCACCTATTCCTATGCCAACTGATGGAATAGAAAATAATGTATATTATACATGGAATAATATAAATCTAACTTGGGATTCTAACCCAATGCCTCCTACTGAATAAATTAAACAGTAATAATGACCTACGACCTTGGTGTATTTAAACGACAACGATATGTATATCCAACCTTCAATGCGGTAGGTGGTACTATCTCCTATTACACCGATGGGGGAGTTTCATATACTGTACATACTTTTTTATCTACTGGTACTAATAATTTTACAATATTCTCTACTGCAACAGTTGATATATTATTAGTAGGGGGTGGGGGTGGTGGAGAGAATGGGTATGGCGGTGGTGGTGGTAGTAATAACGGTGGCGGTGGTGATGCTGGTCAATTTGTTACAGCAACTAATGTAACATTAAATATTGGACAATATAATATTACAGTTGGTAATGGTGGTGATGGCGGCACCGGAGGCACCGGTACTGCATCATCTATTGTGGGTACTATAAACGTTAGTTATGCATCAACTGCTACAGGTGGTGCAGCCGGAACTGTTGGTGGCGGTGGTGGAGATGGTGCAGGCGCTGTATCTGTAAACAATATTGGTGGTGATGGTCTTTATAATAATTATAGTAGCACAAACACCGCGTATGCAGGTGGCGGTGGCGGTGGTGGTTCGGGAGGTCCTCTTGGCGGCGTAGGTGGGGGCGGCCGGGGTGGCAGTTATGTAGGTAGTGGTAACGGTTTTGCTGGAACCACAAATACAGGTGGGGGCGGCGGTGGCGGTGGCGGTGGTACAACCAATAATGGTGCATCCGGCGGATCTGGTATTGTTATAATTCGCTATCCAACACCTATTAACAGTATCATTCCAATCAACGATCAATATTTTAATTATGTTAGTCTCTTACTCAGCAATCAATCAACAAATATAACTACTCCTACATCTTTAAGTTCTGTCCCTGCTATTACTTTTGACTATTTAATAGTAGCAGGTGGGGGCGGTGGTAGCGGCAGCGGCACTGTATATGCTGCCGGTGGCGGTGGCGGTGGTGGTGGCCTTATATACGGCACCTCTAACAATATATTACTACCGGGCGGTTCGTTGTCTATTACTGTAGGTTCTGGTGGTCCTATTGGAAATGACACCACTAACGGTGGAAATGGAAATTCATCTTATATAAGTTCTTATACTGGATTAGGATTTCAACCTGGATCTACATCAACAATAATTGCCAATGGCGGAGGCGGCAGTGGTTACGGTGGATCTTCAAGATACGGTACCGCCAATACTGGTAACGTTGGTGGATCTGGCGGCGGTGGTGGCTCAAGTGGTGGCGGAACAGCAGGTAACGGTGCAACCAGTAATAAAATAACTTACAGTTTAGGTACTGATGTTTCCTCAACATCTTTAGGAAATAGCGGTGGTAACGGAACAGTTAATTCTAATCCATCAGGAGGCGGCGGTGGAGGTGCAGGCGGCGTAGGCGGTGTCGGAGCAACTGGTGATACAGTTTCTGGTGGTGCTGGATATACATGGCTCGATGGTAATACATATGCTGCTGGTGGTGGATCACATAATTATCTGTACGGAGCACCTACCTCTGTTGCTGGAGTACCATATACTGGAAACGGGGGAGATGGAAATGGTGGCAGCACGGCGGCAGGCGCCGGTGGATCAGGTGTTGTTATAATTCGTTATTCTGGAACTAATGTATTGGCCACAGGTGGTACTATTTCAACAGTATCAAATTATGTTTATCATACATTTACAACTACCGGAGTAATTTCAGCGTTTACCGCAACTCCTTCTTCAACAGGTACAAACTACATATCTCCTATTATACGTTATCTATTAATAGGTGGAGGAGGAGGAGGTGCTGGTGGATCAGCCTTTAGTGGTACACCTGGAGCAGGCGGCGCCGGCGGACTTATTACAGGTACTTTTACTATAACAAATATTTCTACTTTGCTATCAATTGTAGTAGGAGCGGGCGGCGCCTCTGCTGGCGGCCAGGTAGGTGGAAACTCGTCAATTACCAGTAATTATATAACTAAAATAGCATATGGTGGTGGTGGTGGTGGTGGTGGCAATGGTGGTAGTGGTGGGGGTGCAAGTGGTGGCAATCCTGGTACCACTGGTCCTGGTTATGCAATACAATCAACATCAACGTATGGTGGTTACGGTAATGACGGGGCAGGCGGTGACGGTGGAGGAGGAGGCGGTTGTGGTGGACCAGCAATAACTGGTACTGGAGGTGTTGGGCTACATGTAAATACTCCATATTCGGTATATTCAAAAGTTTATGCAACTGGTGGTACTGCTACCGCAGGCAACGGTGGTGTAAACTCTGCTGCTAGTACAGGAAATGGTGGGGGATCGGGTGCAGGTGGCCAAAGCGGTCAAAGCAGTACCGGCGGCGCTGGAGGTTCCGGCGTTGGAATAGTTTGGGAACCATCTGCTAATCCTATGCCTAGTATTATCGGTTCTCCTATAATGGTTACTACTAGTGGTTATAGAGTTTATGTGTTTACCAGTACAGGAGCACTAGTATTTGGAAATTCATTAAGTAATACTAAATTTATAGATAATAGTACAAATTCATATCCAATATTACACAATGGTACTCCCTCACAAGGATCATTTAATCCGTATGCTAAAAATTGGAGTGTATATTTTGACGGGAGTAGTTATCTATCAATACCAAATAGTACATCATATGGAACTACAGGATTAGGTTTAGGCAGCAATAATTTTACCATTGAAGGTTGGGTATATTTTAATAGTGTAGCAAGTGGACAGCAATTAATAGGGCATTCTGGATTTGCATGGAAATTTCAACTGAGTGCTCTTGGTACTTTGTCATGCTATCTTAGTTCAAATGGAAGTAGTTTTAATATAGGTACTATTACCGTGGGTACGGTAGCAGTAGGACAATGGTATCATGTTGCATTAGTACGTAGCGGATCAACGTTTACAACATACCTAAATGGTGTTGCAGGAGGATCAACTACAAATGCATCGAGTTTATATGCTTATACTACTGATTTAAGAATAGGTTATGTAGATGCTTCATATTTCAATGGATATATATCAAACATACGCATATTAAACGGGACTGCTTTTTATACAGCACCATTTACTCCTGCGATTAGTCCATTACCACTAGTAACAAATACATTATTACTAACATGTTCTAATAGTATATGGGATGATGTAAGCAATTATAATTGGACAATAGTGAGCAACGGAAATCCTGCAGTTAAAAAGTTTTCACCATTTTCTAATTTTGGTTCATATAATACTACATTAGTTGGTGGTAGTGCATATTTTAATGGAACTACAGACTACTTAACAATTGGTACTACAAGCACCAATAACACTCCCAATTGGACATATCTACATGATGGAACCACCGACTACACTATAGAAGGATGGATATATCCTATAACTACTGCTTCAAATATTGGATTGATTGGAACATCTGATATTAGCAATTCTTCTGTCCCCGGAATGCAATTACAAGTAAACGGCGGATCATTTGACTGGGTTGCGGTAAATGGTACTAATTATACAATTGTGCAAAGTGGCAAAAACACCATTAAACCTAACGCATGGAATCATATAGCATGTACATTTGCTAGTAGCAACAAAACTACAAATTTGTATATAAATGGATATAGGACAACAACTACTGCCACTACTACATCATCATTTACTGCTACATCTGCTAGTTATCCATTAACAATTGGAAGATATGCTGTATCTACAATTAATTCTTACACAGGTTATATGTCTAACCTAAGAATATTAAAAGGTGTTATATCTGATGGTGTTGTTACATCTAACATTAGTTCAGGAACAACCGTAGAATACTTAGTGGTTGCTGGTGGGGGTGGCGCAGGTGCCGGTAGTGGCAAAGGTGGTGGCGGCGGCGGCGGTTTTAGAACCGGTACATTCGTTACTTCTCAACTAGGAATCAACTATGTAGTTACAGTGGGACCAGGAGGCGCAGGTAGTAGTAGCGGATCAGTACCAGGATTCCAAGGTTCTATATCTTCAATAGCAGGTGGTGGAATACTTATTGAATCTGCCGGTGGTGGTGGTGGTGCATCTAATAACGTAAGAGGTACTAGTGGTGGTTCAGGTGGCGGTGGTTATGGTGCCACTTATCCGGCACAATCAGGTAACGTTCCATCCACAGTTCCTCCTCAAGGATACGACGGTTTTGATGGACCAGGCGGATCACAGGGTGGTGGTGGTGGCGGTGGAGGCGGTGCAGCAGCAACTGATCGTAATGGCGGTGCTGGCGCGATGTCAAATATTGATGGATTTGGATATTATTATTCGGGCGGCGGCGCAGGCGCTTATCCAAACCAATATTATTATGGCGGTCAAGGTGGGGGTGCAGGCGGCGCTGGTGGTGGTGCTAACGGGAGGAATGTTGGTGGTGCTCAAAATGGTGGAACAAATACAGGTGGTGGTGGCGCGAATGTCGGGGCTGGGGGATCAGGATGTGTTATTATACGATATTTTGGTCCACAACGAGCAACCGGTGGTGACCTTATAACAACTAACATAAGCGGATATACAGTACATACATTCCTTAGTTCTGGTATATTTACGGATAGTGTGCCTTCGTACACATTACCAGTTGCTCCTGTAGTTGCTAGTTTAACTGCTACTAATTTATTACTTAATTTTACTGATGCTGTAATTGTTGATGCTTCATCAATGAATGATATCTACACCGCAGGAGATGCAGGGTTAGCATCTTCTGTTAAAAAATACAATAACATGAGTATGTATTTTGACGGAACAACAGGAACTGGATTAATAATAAGTACAAGTTCGGCAGTTGCTTTAGGGTCTGGGAATTTTACTGTAGAGATGTGGATGTATCCATTAACATCATATAGTAGTGGTAATGCACCTGCATTATTAGATGCAAGAACAACTGGTGATGGAGCAGGATTAATACGTTTTGGATTTAGTGGAACAACATTACCAGCCGGCCCTCAAATAGCATGGAGAGAAAATGTAACAAACATTGTAACTGCTACAGTAATACTTAATACATGGCAACACATAGCAGTGGTTAGAAATGACGGAATAATATATATGTACAATAATGGTACAGTTATTTCTACTGCAACAAATAGCACAAATTTAACAGCACCATTTAAGTATATTGGAAAATCATATAATAATTTGCTATTCAATGGATACATTGATGAGTTAAGGATTACTAATGGTATAGCACGTTATACTTCTGCATTTATTCCACCTATACAAAAACTACAACTCAAATAATTTGACCTTGGGATTAAAGAATGTATAATTAATAGCATATGAAACTTGCTATTATAGACATAATTGGTATACCGTACGATGGTAATACCGTAGATAATCAAGGACTAGGTGGCAGCGAAAGTGCAGTTACCCTTATGTCCAGAGAACTTAATAATATTGGGTTCTCAGTTACTGTTTTTAACAACTGCGGAATTGATCATGCTCAGGCAGGTAACTATAACGGAGTAGAATATCGTCCACTTAATGATCTAGCACTAGATCATGAATTTGATATTGTTATAAGTTCTAGAACAGTGATTCCTTTTACTAAACCCGAAGACTATCATAAATTAGGTGACGGACGGGCTATGCCTTTCCAAAGTATGAATTTATATGATAGAATTGTTAGTCGAGCCAAAATGCGTATATTATGGATGCATGATACATTTTGTCTCGGAGATAATCTTATAGAAGAACTTGCAACAGCAAATCGTATCACTGACATCTTTACTCTTAGTGATTTTCATTTAACATACGTAGCAAATTGCAATCACGGACGTCGACGTAATTTTGAAGTACTAAAACGCAAAATGTTTATCACACGTAATGGTGCTCGAAATTACAAAACAGAAATTGATATAAAAGCCAAAGATCCTAACCTGTTTGTTTACAATGCTAGTGTAACCAAAGGTATGGTTCCGCTAATTAAACAGATATGGCCACGTGTTAAAGCACATATACCCAGTGCAAGATTAAAAGTTATAGGCGGCTATTACAGATTTAGTGAAAGTTCAGAACCCGACCAACAAGAAAAAGATTGGCGAGTAATGTCCGCTGACCCAAGAAATCAAGAACTAAACATAGAATATACAGGAGTTATATCGCAAAAAGAAATTGCAGATATATTAACATCTGCTAGTTATATGATATATCCTGCAATCTTTCCAGAGACATTTGGAATATCATCACTAGAAAGTCTACTATATAATACTCCTATAATTACCTGTAGATTTGGTGCATTAGAAGAGATTGCTTTAGAAGGTGCATGTTATCTAATGGATTATGCTGTTGAGCCTAATGGATTATTTCCAGACATAAACTCACCTGATCAAATTGACAAGTTTGTAAATTTAACCATACAAGCATATCATAACAAATATCTACATCAACAAAAACAATATTATTGTAATATTGTAAAAGATATTGCAGGATGGGATAGTGTAGCGTTACAGTGGAAACAATTTATGGTATATAAACTAGGAAAATATTTGCCTAGAGATGAATACCGTGCTGTATCAAAAATTAATCGTAGAGTACATAAAGTTTGGAATAGAAGATTTACTAATACAATTGAACTAGAAAATTATAAATCAGGCAATGAACAAAGTATAGCGATAATTAGTCCTTTCTATAATTGTGCTAATTATATATCTTGTTGTATAATAAGTGTAGCATCGCAAGATTATGATAATTATCAACACATTTTAATTGACGATGCAAGCACTGATGATTCTATTAAGGTTATATTAGAAACATTAAAAGTGTTGCCTGAGGATGTTAGAAACAAAGTCACTGTTATATCTAACAGTGAAAATTTAGGTGCAGTTAGGAATCAAATACAAAATATTAGAACTCTGATAAGTGATGATAGCATAGTAATACTGCTTGATGGAGATGATAGTTTAATTAGTGACAATACTGTGTTATCCTATTACAATTCTATATATGATGGCACCACAGAATTCACATATGGATCATGTTGGAGCATGGTTGATGATATTCCTTTAATTAGTCAACCATATCCTGAATCAGTAAAACAAAATAAATCATACAGGAATCATCACTTCAATTGGATATTACCCTATACACATTTAAGAACATTTAAAAAGAGTTTGCTCAATACAATTAACGACGATCAATTTAAAGATTCAAATGGTAATTGGTATAAGGCAGGTGGTGATGGCAGCGTATTTTATGCATTAATAGAAGCCGCTGATCCTAACAAGGTAAAATGTATAACAGATATTGTATATAATTATAACGATGCTAGTCCATTAAATGATTATAAAGTTAACGGAGATGAGCAAAATAAAAATGCAAGAGAGATAGTTAATAAAATGAATCAACAAAAAAAAACAATACTTATAGCAATCCCAACGGCTAAAAATATTGAACCAGATACATATAAAAGTATATATGATTTAATAGTACCCGATGGATATGAAACAACATTTCAATATTTTTACGGATATAATATAGATCAAGTACGTAATCTAATTGCAGACTGGGTTGTTAAAGGCTACGATTATCTATTTTCAGTAGATAGTGATATTGCATTTGCACCAGATACATTATCTAAAATGTTAGCATATGATAAAGATGTTGTAAGTGGATTATACATACAGCGTAAACCCGGGCAGCACATTTTAGAAATATATGAACATACCCCAACTGGTGGTGTTGCTAATATGCCTTATGGAAAATTAAAAGGAAGACCATTAGTGGAAGTTGCAGGATGTGGATTTGGATGTGCTCTTGTTAAAGCAGAAGTTATGCGTAAAATAGGATATCCCCAGTTTAAATATTATAGTGCATTAAGTATGAATGATACAGTATCTGAAGATGTTGATTTCTGTAGAAAAGCAAGAGACAATGGATTTACAATTTGGGCAGATCCTACTATATTATGTAGACATACAGGAAGTTTTACATTTAATGTAGATACTACTATACCGGTAATAAACACAACATCAGAAGTAGTTGATATTAAACAATTTTTAAGAGACCTACGTGATCCATATCCGTTTCCACCTCCTCATATAGAATATCTAAACAAATTAAAAAATGAAGGATTAGAACCAAAAGTTATATATGACATTGGTGCATGTGTGCTACATTGGACAGATCGAGTTAGAAAGATTTGGCCTGAAGCAGAAGTAATTGCATTTGAAGCAGCAGATGTACATGAATTCTTATATCAAGAAGCAGGTATAAAATACCACATAGGTGTGTTAAGTAATGAAAGCGGTAGGGAAGTAGATTTCTATCAAAACGATGAAGCCCCTGGCGGCAATAGTTATTACAGAGAAAATGCAGAAATACAACCAGCAGCAGCACATTTATATGCAGAAAAATATTTAAGAAAACTTAGAACTATTACGTTAGATGCTATAGTAAATCTTAAACAATTTCCTACACCTGATCTAATTAAAATGGATGTACAAGGTGCAGAATTAGATGTGCTTAAAGGTGCTCAGGAAACTATTAAAACAGCCAAGCATATTATATTAGAATTACAGATAGTAGAATATAATAAGGGCGCACCACTAAAGGATACTGTAATTGCTTATATGGATTCAATAGGATATGACTGCTTGGGATTGTTTAGTAATAACGGTCCTGATGGTGACTATCATTTTGTACGTAGATAACATAAATACTGGTAGTTTAAAGGACTACCATGAAAAAACTATTAATAATTGCTCTGCTATTCGTAGCAGGATTGGCACAAGCCTGGGACCAACGTGCTCCATTACAACCGGTCGCATGTCAAGTACATAGCCCATACGGATTTGCCACTACCCAACGAGCAGCACAGCCTATCTGCCGTGAAGCATACTTAGTAGCATATGATGCTCCTGTCAAGATTCCAATATATGTAGCATATACATTGCTACCACAAAATGCTATAGGATGCTGGCCGCGCACAAATGCTTTTGTTGTAGATCAAAGCATACAGGGCGGTGCTCGTCCAGATGACTATGCTGGCACAGGCTATGACAAAGGACATGCTGCTCCAGACGGCGATCTAAGTTGGAGTCAAATTGTAGAGTACGAAAGTTTCTTAATGACTAATATGTATCCACAAGCAGGATCATTAAATAGAGGAATCTGGAAACTATTAGAAACTAGTGTTCGTGGTTGGACAGTTCAATTAAACCAACCATTTACAATCTTTGTTGGTGCATTTTACGGTGCTGGCGATAAAAGAATAGGAAATGGTGTAATTGTTCCTCATGGATATTATAAAATTGTTATTAATAACACAACCAAAGAAGTTGCAGGCTGGCGTTTCCCCCATGTTGCACCTTATCCCAATTTAGGTAATGATCTCAAAGCGTTTCGTATTCCAGTTTCACAGATTCAAACCGAAGCAGGTGTGATATATGCACTTCCACCGGGATACAAAGAACTCAATCCAGGACAAGAATGGCCTGTAGATTTCGGAGCACTTACAAATGCTAAACGTACTAAATGCGGAAAGAATGCAGATTAAAGTTTAGTATATACAAAGTATAATCTATCATTAGCATCACGCTTAAACGTTTCTAATTTTAAATTGTACTTTTCAGCAAACTCATTTATAACTTCAAACGTCCAGGGAAATATTTCTACATAAGGTCCAGTCTTATGAGTTATCCCTGGATTTGCACGTAGATAAAACTTTCCACCAGTCTTAAGTAAATCTACACAATGGCTGAATCGTCTTTCAATTTCATCTTTGCTGTTGAAGTTAATACTACCCAACGCTATGATAACATCATAACTTGCAGGCTTGACTTTATAATCTAGTATATCTACTTCATAGTCAGCACAGTTGTTGTATGGGTCTATTCCAATAATATTATGTATACGACCTTTGAATGGATGATATCCGCACCCAACATCTAATACTTTTTCTGGGTTTAACTTGTTGATTTCATCAGCAAGTTCCCATCCGGTATGTTCATAGTCACCTGTGCGTGGTTTCCATATCTCACTAAAGAAACGTAAAATATAACGTTCAGATAAATCTGCTACTATATTGCGTAATGTTCCTGTGTATTCGCATGGTAGACTTAATTCAGCTTCTACAGCATCCTTAAACTTTGAGTATCGTGCGGGTGTCCAGGGTAACTGTTCTACAATTGTATCCTCAGTGATAGAAATTTTATTATACTTGGGTAAATTAAACGCAAGTTCTAAATTTTCTTTGATTAGGTTAAAAATTTTTGTGTTCATAAGATTTTTTTGATAATTTAATATTTTTTTCTGTATTATGGAATAAATAATACTAGTTGTTAATATTTATATAAGGAGATGACAATGAAAAAACTTTTAATATTATTATTACTATTCCCAATTTTAGCTTTTGCATGGCAACCTACTAAACCTATAACAGTTATATTTCCAAATGGTCCAGGCGCTGGGAATGAAATCAGTTTTCGCATAGTAGCAAAAATTGTAGAAGAAAAGAACCCATCATTTAAATGGGCACCCGATTATAAACCCGGAGCAGACGGCAACATAGGCATGACCCATTTCAACACACTACCCGCAGATGGTTATCACGTTGCTATGCCAAGCTGTCAATCAACATTTGTAACAGCAGAAATTTGGTATCCAGATACAGTAAAGTTTGATGCAATGGCGTGGGAAGGTGTTGCTAACATAGGTAAAAGCCCATTAGCATTTTATGCTAGAAATTCTGCTACAGTTGATACTCCGCAAACACTCATTGCAGAGGTACGTGCAGGTAAACGTCCAATTACATTTGCTGTAGGTGGTGCTGCACATAAGTTAGCAGTTGAATACTTTGTAGCAGGTGTAAAACCTACAAAAGATACAGTTGAGACTATACTGTATAAAGGCCCTGCACAAGCAATGCAAGATGTGTTAGGTGGACACGTAGAGTTTGGTGTGTTCCCTATTGCAGTTGGAGCACCAATGGTACAAGCAGGTAAAATTAAACTTATTGGACTAGCTAGTGAATCTAAGATAACTGGTTTAGAAACAGTTCCATTAATGAAAGACTACATACCCGGTCTAAATGTCTATGCTTGCTGGAACTTGATGTTACCAAAAGGTACTCCACTTGATGTACAACAGTGGTACAAAGAAAACTTTGTTCCTGCTATCCGTAGCAATGAGGTAAAAGAACAGTTTGACAAAAACTATATATTCATAACACCAAGTGAGCATAATGCAGAAGGTATACGTGATAGTATGCGTAAATTACGTCAACAATGGCAACCATTTGCAGCAAAGATTAAACCAGAATGAACATCGGTATAAGTATGGAAATGACCCGCAAGCTGCGTGATACGTGGCATGCGGCACTTAATCACGAATGGTATGATTTTCTAAAAGGACATAGAATCATACCATTAAGTTGCTATGACACTGAATGCTATGTTGATAACTTAGACTTAGTTATATTAACAGGTGGTAATGATATGCTTGGAATTAAAACATGGCGCGACAATCATTACCCATTGCGTGATGAATATGAAAAGAAATTGATTGAGTCCTGCTGGGATAGAAGTTTACCTGTAGTTGGTATATGTAGAGGTTCACACTTTATAAATTACATATCAGGCGGTACACATGTACGCATGGAGAATCCATACGACGGTGTAAAAGTAAAATTATCTAATTTTGAAGTTACTTGTCATCATAGTATCATGATAGATAAAGTAGCGCCCGGCTTTGAAATATTACAACAAGATTCTTCTGGGGTGGTAGAATTGACGTTAAATAAATTAACTAGAATGTTATGTGTAGGTTGGCATCCAGAACGTGAAGTCAATCGTCACACTAGAAAATACATACTAGATTTAATTAATAAATTATGAAATATATATTTGTAGCCGGTGCTCCAGGCAGTAAATGGAGTAGTGTAGTTAAAAACATCTATTATAGCCCTAGTTTAGATCAAACTGATTATAGTGATGAACGCACATATCACCATGATGCTAGTGGCAAGATGGAGTTAATGCACTTAGGTGCATACTTTGACCCTGGTATGGAGTTTGGGGATTTTTTTGATAACTTAGATGTTCATACTAAAGAACAATGTGAAGAAGAATTTGATAGGCCATTTACAGGACACGGCATACGTATTATTAAAAGCCATATCTTTGCACATAACATTAATTTCTTAAAAGAACATTGGCCTGACTGTCCTATTATATTAGTACATCGCGGTAATGATGCTTGTTTAGGTTGGTGGGTTAAGTGTGGGCATTTCAACATTACCTATCCTAAATACGATAAGTACTATAAAGATTTACGTACAATGTCTAACATCATCAGCGAACAAAACCAGGATATACTAGATGCATATTGGCATCATAATGGTAAAGTACCCAACACCAATTGTGAATTAGCATCGTTACTAGGTATTGAACCTCCACCTTTAGAATACACACAAGAATATGTAGTAAGTGATGTAAGGGTAAAAGTAATATGAACTCAAATTGGGAACTCACTAAACAGCGTAGCCAGTACCACTTTAATACAGAACGTTGGAATCCAAAATGGGATAGAGTAGAACGTTTAGGACATATAGAACCGAACTGGGAAGTAGAACTTGCGGCTGCAATAGAATCTAGTAAACCTGTAACATGGCGTACAAGGGGCAAACCCAACGATACAAAGGTTCGTAGCAGTGAAGAACACGATCGTGAAGAATACGATTTAGAATCGTATGGTATGAGTAAAGATTATATAGTAACAAATTTAAATTACGAACTAGCACCTGTGTTTCAAAACATTGCAGATCAATTTGGTCTTGATTCATGCATGGCACGCATACATGTTCAGCATCCGGGACAAGTTTGGAATCTGCACTTAGATAAATTAGAAAAATGGATGCCAGCAGATCCTAACCGAGTAGTACGATATTTTATACAATTAACAGATTGGCAAATGGGACATTTTTGGAGTTATGGTAATTATATGTGGTCACGCTGGGAAGCAGGCTCTGTAACTACTTTTGATTGGATGAATGTACCGCATTCTACTGCCAATGCAGGGCATGTACCTAGGGCAACTTTACAGGTCACAGGTATATATACTGATAAAACAGAAGAATATTTAAGAACCCACCTTAGGGCACGTTAGTCGTCACGGTTATAGGCGTCCGCGCAATTGAACTGCACCGCGTAGTGTGCGCCGGATAAAGTTACCGGCACTAAATACAGTATGCAAATTGTTGAGTTATTAGTTGAAGGTAGAGAATCCAAGGCAACATTCGTTGATATGTTCAAGAAGTTTCTTCCCTTGGCTATGAAAATCTTAGAAATTAACAGATTACCTAAAATGAACTTTGAATCTGAAATAGATTCGGGCGGACAGCCTAGTTTTGGTATGTATGTTAATGATGAGAAAACTTTACATGTTGCAATACTTAACCGTCATCCTGTAGATATACTCAGAACTGTTGCTCACGAACTAGTACACTTTAAACAAGATATTAGTAATGAATTAAATGATAAAAGTGGTGAAACAGGATCCCCGGAAGAAAATCAAGCGCACGAAATTGCTGGCGTTATTATGCGTCACTTCAATAAACAGCATCCTGAATTTCTTCGAAGTAACCCAATTTAAAAAATGGCCTTTAATAATCCCTATCTAGAACAATATTACCCTCATTTTGAAACAGTCCACGGATGGTGTTATGATGATATTTTTAACACACTTGACATACTTTCTACACAACCAGTAAACCAAAGGGGCGGCATTGCTGAAATTGGTATACAAGATGGCAAATTATTTTTATTGTTAAATCAAACAGTAGATGAAAATTTTAAATCGTATGCTATTGATATATTCAACAATCAACATCTTAATGTAGATAAATCAGGTGCAGGTCAACTAGATGCTTTTAGAAAAAATTTAGAAAATCTTGATAGACATAATGGCCGTAATACTCTTATTATACAGGGTGATAGTACAGACTCTAGTTTACAATTAACTAAAATTATTCAACCGGGATCAATTAAATTCTTTTCAATTGATGGCGGACATACTCCTATCCATGTAATGAATGATCTAGTACTTGCTAATAGCGTTATAAGTAATGAAGGTGTAGTTATATTAGATGATATAATGAATCACTGGTGGACCGGCGTGCTTGAGGGTTGGGTAAAATATAACAGTATGAACCCATCACTAGTTCCATTTGCTATGGGACATAATAAATTATATCTTTGTAAAATATCACATAGAGAATATTATGTTAATTTAATGAGCACTCTTAAAATTGACGGTACAGGTGGACTATCTGACTTCTTTGGTTGGAAAATAGTTAAATGGAAATATCATAAACAAATGTCTTGGTAAAAAAAAAGCCCCGATCTAATGCCGGGGCTTCTGGACTACGTCCTATATATTTTTTTTATATTATTTCTTTGAAACACTACCAGCATTAACAAATGAATACATCTTTTCTGCTGTTTCTAATACTTTGTCAAGTCCTGGAAATTCTGGCATGTCTATCCGGGTAACCACTTGGCCAGTCTTTTCGTCCTTGGCAACTGACATTTCCCAGCCGCGGAACTTAGAGTGATATTCCTCACTGACTAGTCCTTTGGCCATGTCTAAAATATCTGTACGGATTTCATAACCGTTCTTGTTGAATTTTACTTCAGGTGCTTTCAATGTTGACATAATTTTCTCCTTGTGTGTGTATGTCTTAGGCGGTAGCCGTCTTGCTACGTGTAGTCTTAGCCTCAACTACTTCTTCATTCTTAGGAAACCATTTATCAGAAATGGCATCCATGGAATATTTTGCGATGTCAGTAAAGTTGTGTGCTAGCATTTTAGCAAATTCAGTCTGAGCATCGATATAATCGTGTGCAGCCTTATTCAGCGTAGGATCAGTGATGATCTTGTCTGTTAGGCCTCGTTTAGTTTCTTGGAACGCTTCGATGTGTGCTTCAAGCGTTAGGTATGGTGCGAACATTTTATTAAACATTTTTATCTCCTGTGTGTTAATGTGTAGCAGTAATTGTACTGCATTATTATTTATATTGCAAATTTAATGAGCAATTAAATCCAGCCTTTAAAATCTTCCATCATAAGACGTTTTGCGCCCTTATAATCTCCGCTACGTGCTAAATTTGAAGCAGCATGGGCCTTACCCATCTCGCCTAAAAAATTATAGATTGCTTTTAGCATATACATGATTACCATCCCCTACGTGATTGATTTATTTCAAATTGACGGGTTAGACGATCTACATCACAAGAATCTGTGGGTGCGTGTCTAACAATGTATTCTTCTAATGCGGAACTGTAAGTTTGTGGCTTACTGAAATTCTGAAACATCTTTTGGAAGTATTCAGTGATTGTGTTTAACATATTTTATTTTCCTTTGTATATAACATATTCTCAGTAGTCTCTCATGGTTTCTACTGAGTAAAGTATTTATACATTGTATGCTGCGACCGCACAATTTACAAGTCTTTATTTCTCCAAAGTTATATGCTATAATCTACTAAATACCACAACAAGGATACTATCTTGAAACGAGCAACCCGTAGTCTGTTAGAAGAACTCAATTCCATATCGGAAAAGAAGAATAGTGAAGCCATTATAGAAGCAAGGGCTACACATGTCATTGACAGTGCTATCAATCTACTAGCACTTATCAAAGAAAATTTCTCCCCAGAGGATGCTTATGAGTTAGAACGTAGACTGCTTAATAGCATCAAAGCATCTGATCCTAACAAGTTTACTCGTGGTATACGCAAACTACGTGATAACAAAGAAACTGCTAGACACCTTAAAATCATAGAAGGTGATGTCAAAAACGACGATTAATAGGGCATTTGGATTAATTTCTTTCAATCGAGATAAATAAAAACATACTAAGTTTCATGGGGAAACTTAAAAACAAGATCAGGAGATATTTAAAATGGCAACATTAACAAAAAAGAATGAAACGGTAGTAGCACCGTTTTACAAGAACGGCGTAACTTTACAGTTTCTTACTATTACTTTCCCAAGCAGCGACTTGACAGCAATGTTAGATACCGATACAACAACTTACCCAAATGCATCACGCAGCCCAATCGCAGTAGCATTGGAAGCAGTTACTCAAGTAGCAACAATTGAACTAATTGGTACACCACAATACAATTTAGGTAGTTCTGGTAACACAATTCTTGCAATTGCTCTTTCAGCACCAGGCGGCGCATTTGCTGGAACAATCAAGTGGGATGGTACAAACAGCGAGTCATTCATTGATTACGTTAAGCGTTTAATCCGCGCTCAAGGTACATGGCAAGGTTTTGACCTTGGTACTGTAACTACAGCACTTGGTGTTAACGGCACAACATTCTAATCTAAACTATTAGAAAATGAAAGGGAGTTTTTTAACTCCCTTTTTCTTTGACATAAATATATTATATAGGTATATTATGCAAACAATAGAAATTAAAACTTTAATAGATATCACTGATACAAAGGTTGCAAGACCTAATCAAGGTACCACATTAGAACATGACCAGTATAGAAATTTTGTTACATTAAAACAATGTATTGAAATTAGATCAATTATATCTTATGACTTTGCTCCGGAGATGCAAGTTATTGATATTAAAGATTTAGGGTTTGGAACTAAGTTCAAAGGCAAACATGCCGTATGGACATTTAGATTTAATCCAGACAGATCCGATGTGTACTCAGATGGTCTACATGAACTAGGATGTTTGTACGAAGATATGCAGGGTGTTCCAATTATTAAAAAGTTAACTGAAACGATAAATATCGAGAAGGCCATTTTCGAACTAATAGATGCGTCTTCCAAGAATACAGTCATTAAGGCAATCAAAGGCACAATTTAGGCAACTAGTCGGAAATTCGTACACCTTAAAGGAGATGACTTAAATGGCTCGAGCAGCACTGGCAACCGTTCCAGAACGTGTTAGCGTACTAGAAACAAAAGTAGATAACATTGAAGAAAAGATTGACAATCTCAAAACAGATGTCAAAGATATGCATGATTGCCTAGATCGTACTCGTGACAGTATCATGGATCAACTTGCTGTAATGCATACAGCAAATATTGATCAACATAGTGATATGGCGGGAAAGATTAAAGACCTTGAACAATTTAAAACAAAATGGGTATATATTAGTGCAGGTGCTATAGCAGCATTAGGTTGGGTTACAGCACATAGCGAAACATTAATTAGTTTGTTAAAATAATATGCGTATATCAGAATTAGTCGAAGCCGTAGCGCCTATAGGATCTACAACCGATCCGGTTAGTCCAGATGGATTACCAAAATCAACTCCCCCCGGACAAACACCTCCCCCCGGACAACCTCCAAAAGCAGGGCAACCTGCTCCAACATTAGGCAATCAACAGCCAGCAGGACAACCAATAGGACAACCTCCCGCAATGCAACAAGGTATGAAAGATACAATGACAGACCTTGATAAGATTGCTGCACAGATTGTGGGTCTAAAACAAAAACAACAACAGATGCAGCAGCAGATGCAGCAACCACCGACAGTATGAAAATAGGTCAGTTGTTATCAGGGATGCATATTGTTCTCACCAATGAAGAACAATCTTTCCTCCGTAGACATAAAGATAATATATCTATTACTAGTTTAGATGAGCACGATCAATGGCTTGCTCAAAACCTTGTTCGCAAGGGACTCTACGCAATAAGTAATGATAGTACAACTTTAATAAAACAACTAGATGAAACTACGACCAAATGACCTCTATTCAAAAATAGAAGAACTAAGTAAAAATTCAAAAGAAAAATTGCTTCAACAAGGAGTAATAATTCCTGTAAAAAATAACGATGGCACTATTAGTGTAGGACGTTATTACATTAAACGCAAAAAAAACGGATTTTATTGTATATTAGATTTTGAAAAAGATATAATTATAGATAATATAAATCTTCCACAAACTGCGGCTGTGCTAGCCAATAGACTAGCATTGGGCAAATTTGTAAATGATGATCTGCTTGAAACCGATACAAAATACGGTTATGCATTGTTTGATGAGGAACTACATAATAAACTAGTAGAGAAAAACTTAGCATCAAAATCATTAGATCGTATGGATATCATGACGGTTAAATCTAGAATTTCCAAAGAAAAGAAAGAAGAATATATGAAAACTGTTATGAGAAGTTTTAATAAACTTATTCGATTTAACTAAATAATACTATCGATCTTTCTGGGATTAATTATGAAAACAACTGATTTTACAGCTCCGCTAACAAGCAAAAAACTAAACGAAAACATGAACAAGATGTTTGGTGTACGAGTTAAGTTAGAAAATTATTCTAGAGAACAATTAGAAGATATGCGTAACAAATTACGCACCCGCGTTTTCCAACAAGAGGGTTCAGCAGGTATTAATGATTTGCTAACCAACGAAACATATCAAAAAGACAAGGCCATGTTGGACTTGCTTAATACAAGGATTAAAGAAATGCTAGGCGAAGACATCAAAAAACTACGTGACAAAATGGATCAACTAAGCGAAGCCAAAAAAGGTGTTCGTGATGTTAAACATACTAAGAAAGCCAAGAGCCCTATGGCTAACAAAGACTATGACGGCGACGGCAAAGTTGAAACAGGCAAAGACGAAGTTATGGGTAGCCGTATGAAAGCCGCTGCAAAGGCTGGAAAACCATTCAAAGAAGCAATGAGCAAAAAATGTTGCTGCTCTACTAAAGGTGAAGAAAATTGTCCAGTGCATGGTATGAAAGAAGTTAAAATGGCTGACTTGCCAAGTAGAACAGTTAAAGGTAGCTCATACGGTAATCAATCTGATTATAAGAAGCCACCAGAAGATGCACGTCGTCCAGCAAAAACAATGCCTGCTAAAAAAGACAAAAAGCCACTCGGTGAAGCCGGCAAGAAACCCGACTTCTTAGACATGGACAAAGATGGCAATAAGAAAGAGCCAATGAAGAAAGCAGTTGCTGATAAAAAAGCAGGTCCAAAGAAAGGTGTGAATCCTTTTGCTAAAAAGAAAGTTAAAGAGGCTTTTAGTACCTTTAAACACAATGTTCAATTTGTTAATGAAAGTTTAGGCTATCTATTACAAGAAGACGAAGAAGGTAAGGCTAAGGCCATTACCGCAGCAGGTGATATGGTCAATGACTTTACAAGTTGGATGCAACGTGTTGGCCAATATCAAACTAAAACAATGATTGAACTAGCCGATGCTATCAAAGCAGACTTTGGAGCACAAGAAGCAGAAGCATTCAAGGCAGCAGTTGGCCCCGCACTATCCGCTACACTCGAGACACTAACTCAACAACGTGAAGCAGTGAGTGGTGCTGTGGCAGCATTAGCAGGTGAAGCTACGCCAGATGCAGCAATGGGAATGGAACCAGAAATGCCTCCAGAACCAGGAATGGATATTGGTGCACCTGATGCAATGAATCCAGAACCAGGTGGGGATGAATTTGGTGCAGCAGATGCAGCAGCAGGTATGGGAACAACTGGACGTGAAATGCGTGAAAGTAAGTTCGTTAAAAAACTTAAAGAATCGCATGACATTATGGCCTCATTGGCAAAGTAAATGAGATTATTTGAAGTTGATCTAGGATCGGCTAGAGATGTTCTAGCCGTATTACAAGGACAGGCTAATAGGGCCGATCAACCTTCTTCTTTACCTTTTCCAGTAGTGATGAATATTTTAAAACCCTATGGATTGGGTATAAGCACACCTGATGGTTTGATAGCACTTAAAAATGCAGTTGATCCAGCAGGTGATGTTATTTCTGATGTATTAGATGACGGTACAGTATTACTTAAAACTAAAGCAGAAAATCCAAATAAAGATCAAGCAGCAAAAGCAGGCGGCGCGACTCCGGCAGTAGATGCAATGGCATCTAAAAACGCCAAAACAATAACCAAATAGTTGCTATACTAGTCACGTAGTGTTATAATTAACATTATATGACAACAACCTATACTCCCCCTGCGTTCGTTGAACGTTTCCAATACAAAAATTGCGTACAGATTAATGATCCAGTAACTCGCAAAAGAGTTTATCGAACACCGGATGGTGAAAAACTACCTAGTGTAACTACCATCTTAGGCGCTACTAAAGATCAAACTCATCTTAATGCATGGCGTAATCGTATTGGACACGATAAGGCACAACAAATTACCACAGAGGCAGCAGGAGTTGGTACAGCAATGCATGCCAATTTGGAACGTTTCTTAATTGGAGAACAACGTCAACCAGGCAGTAATCCAGTACATGTACAGGCTAATAAAATGGCTGACATCATTATTGAAAACGGTCTTAGTAAAATGAGTGAAGTTTGGGCTATGGAACAAAGTCTGTACTTTCCCGGATTATACAGCGGTACTACTGACTTGATTGGTGTTTATCAAGGTAATCCGTGTATTGCTGATCACAAACAAACTAATAAGCCTAAGAAAGCAGAATGGGTAGACGACTATTACATTCAACTTATGGCCTATATATTAGCACATAATGAAGTTTACGGTACTGACATTAGAGAAGGACACATTTTCATGTGCAGTAGAGATTTACAATACCAACAATTTGATCTTAAATCAGAAGATTTTAATAAATGGCAAGATGCTTGGTTAACCAAAGTTGAAGAGTATTACGCTCTAATTAAGTAATCCAGTTATGATAAATATCCTATATAGGGGATATTATTATGGCTGTAGTGGAAATTTCAAGGATTCAAGTTCGAAGAGGGCAAGAAAATCAAACAGGCGTACCAACATTAGCAGGGGGCGAATTTGGCTGGGCGGCTGACACAGAACATCTGTATATAGGTCTACGTAAAGACGACGGTGGTGCTAGAGATGCCAATGTCAGAATCTTAACAGAAAATGACCTATTTAATATTATCAGTACCGCAGATACTTCATACGAATACAGAGGAAATTCTATTGGTGTCCAAGATGGTAAACACATAACAGCAACAGATTTATATCCAACAGGTTTTATACGATCAATTCGTGACAAAGAAGATGACACAGTAAGTATTAAAGATTTTGGTGTTTATGGCGACAAAGGATCAAATGAAGATGTAGCCGCCAGTTTTCAATTGGCTATTAATAATTTATTTTTAGAACCACTACAAACAAACGGTGGCAATTATGGGAAACATTCAGCTAAAGTATTACATCTACCTGCTGGTATTTATAACATAGATACTACTATATATATTCCTAAATATACAACATTAGTTGGAGAGGGAATTGGCAAGACTATTATAAATTTAACATCTAATGATATTAGTGCATTTCAAACTAAAGATTCAAACAATAATTTATTTCCTTCAATAGATTCGGGAGTTGGACGACCTAGTAATATACATATAGAAGGAATGACTATTCAATATAGTACAACTACTGATAAACTGAGAACTCTTAGTCTTTTAAATTTAGATTGTTCACAAAATACCGTAATTAGAAATGTAGGATTTGTGGGAAATTCTAATGCCAACAGTACACTAACTACTACATCAACTCACATAGGAATTAATTTGAGAGGAACTGCGTCATCCGGCGGCCTTGATTATCTAACTACTGAAAATCTTTTAATTGATAATTGTCAGTTTACAGGATTATATCACGGAATTTATTCAGATTATGATGTAAAATACATAACAATTCAACAATCATTATTTCAAAACTCTGTAAGGGGAATTTCTTTTAATGATGATATAAAAGGTAATGTTGGACCATGCTGGGGAACAATAAAAGACAATTTATTTAAAAGTATAGGAGAACAGGCAATATATTGTGGATTTAGTCCAGAGTCTGCTGGATCTCATCATATTAGTACACAAAATAAATTTTATGATGTTGGCAATTATGGGGGAGGGGAACTCACACCTTATACATCTATTATAAAATTTTTTACCGAAGGAAATAGTAGTATTAATGATTATTTTGATAGACAAGAATATCAAATGGATACTCTAGGTAGTGGGGGCAGGTACTATCCTTTAGTAGAAGGCAGATCAGTATTCATGGACGAGTTTGTTAGGGTTCGAGGAGTCGGTGGGACTGAAGATTATCAAAGTATTCTTGTATATCCTACCTCCAACGGTGGACAACAAATACTTTTAAAATATAATTTATTTTATGGAGACTATGATAACGATATAACTAGTCCAACTTATAAAACACCAAAATTTTTTGTTGACAGAATGGGAGAATGTAAAATAAATCTTCAGAATGGATCTATTACAGATGATTATACATATAACATAGGAGATGCCCATGAGTTAACTTGGAAAGTAGGTTATTTCGGATCTGCTGGAAAGATCGTAATATCAGTTCGATATATCCCTCCAAATACCGCCGTTGGAACTGCGTCTATGGAAATACACACCACTAGATGGACATAACTTTATGTTTAATCGATCTGTTGATTCGAGACTAACAGAGTGGATCGAACATAGAAAAAATTTGGATCAAAATTCAGATCCGTTACAAGAAGTTTGGAACTTTTGGCAAACTGCTCCCTTCATTCCACACAATAGAAATATTGATCCTTATCATCAAAAAAGTTGGCCTACTCCTTGGGAGATTATAGAAACTAACATATACGATGATTTTACAAAAGCATTGATGATCAGTTGGACTTTGAAATTGACAAAAAAATTTAAAGATTCCAAAATAGAAATTAAAACTATGGTTGATCCTAATCGGACTAGACAGTATAATGTAATATGTATTGATAATACCTGGGCGATTAACTACAACGATAATGGTCCAATTCCTGCATTAGAAATAAATGACGGATTTAAACTTGAAAATATAATTGAAATTTTAAGTCCTAGGTAAATATCATCTAAGAATAATAAAAAGGTTAGCAAATGATTACAGTAGTGAAGCGTAATGGGGATCGTGTCCCCATTGATATTGAAAAAATACAAAGACAGGTAGCATACTCTTGTAAGGGCATAGATGGTGTTAGTCCTAGTATGATCGAAATCAAAGCGCAAATTGAACTGCATGATGGTATGACCACAGAAACAATAGACGAACTATTACTTAAAGCAATGGTAGATTTAGTTGACGAAAGTGAAAATCCAGAAATTAATAATGTCAACTATCAATATGTAGCAGGTAGACAACGTGTTAGTATGCTACGCAAAGAGGTGTATGGACAATACGATCCTCCTAAATTGTATAGTATTATACAAAAGAATGTAGAGTTAGGTATGTATACTCCTGAACTATTACAGTGGTATACAGAAGATGAATGGAATATTATAGATCTTTTTATTGATCATGATAAAGACGAAACATATACCTATGCCGCTATAGCACAGTTATGTGAAAAATATCTAGTACAGAATCGTGCCACTGGACAGATATTTGAGACTCCACAGGTACGTTATGCTGTTGCAGCAGCCACAGCATTCCATAATGAATCTAAAGAGGTTAGATTAAAATATGTTAAAGAATATTACGAGTGTGCTAGCGCAGGTCATTTTACTCTTGCTACTCCTGTTCTTGCCGGACTTGGCACAACTACCAAACAATTTTCAAGTTGTGTGCTTATCAGTAGCGATGATACTCTGGACAGTATATTTGCTAGTGGTGAGATGATGGCCAAGTATGCTAGCAAACGTGCTGGCATAGGATTAGAGATTGGACGTATCCGCCCACTCGGTGCTCCTATACGTAACGGTGAAATCAAACATACAGGTATGATACCTTTCTTAAAAAAATGGTTTGCTGATCTACGTAGTTGTAGTCAAGGTGGTATCCGTAATGCAAGTTGTACAGTGACATTTCCTGTTTGGCATTATCAGTTTGAAGACCTTATTGTATTGAAAAACAACCAAGGCACAGAAGAAACTCGTGTACGTCAAATGGATTACAGTGTAGTGGTCAATAGAATGTTTTGGAATCGGTATAAGAATGGACACATGATGACATTGTTTGATCCACATGATGTACCAGACTTATACGAAGCCTACTATCGCAACAGCGAAGAATTTGAACAACTATACTTAAATTATGAAAAGCATCCGACAATTAAAAAGAAGAGCATATCAGCGGATGAGATATTCAAAAATGGCATCCTTAAAGAACGTACTGATACTGGGCGCATCTACCTTGTCAATATCGACAATGTTATCAACCAGGGTCCGTTTGATACACGGCTTGACCCAATATATCAATCAAATCTATGCCAAGAAATACTTTTACCCACGAAACCTTTCCAGCGTATTGAAGATCCAGAGGGACGCATTGCTCTTTGCACTCTTGGCAGCATCAACTGGGGCGCCTTCCGCAACCCGCAGGAAATGAGAAAGGCTTGTCGTGTATTAGTTCGTAGTCTAAGTAACTTATTAAGTTATCAAGACTTCCTAAGCATACAGAGCAAGTTGGCTAATACAGATTTTGAACCTCTCGGTGTTGGCATTACAAACTTGGCCTATTGGCATGCACGTAAGAGTTTCAAATACGGTGAAGCAGATGCATTAGCAGAAGTCAAACGTTGGATGGAACATCAAGCATATTACCTCACCGAAGCAAGTGTAGAACTGGCCCAAGAGCGTGGCCCATGTAAGCGTAGCGAATACACTTACTACGGTAAGGGAATATTTCCTTGGGAACGTAGAGCCAACGGTGTCAATGAACTTACAGATTTTACACCTAGTATAGATTGGGAACCATTGCGTGAACGTATGAAAAAGTATGGAATACGTAATGCTACACTTATGGCAGTTGCTCCCGTTGAATCTAGTAGTGTTGTTTTAAATTCTACTAATGGTATTGAAATGCCTATGGAATTGATCAGTGTTAAAGAAAGCAAGGCAGGATCATTTACACAAGTTGTGCCAGAATATCGTCGTCTAAAGAATCGATATCAAATGATGTGGGAACAAACTGACTGTGTTGAGTATTTAAAAACATCAGCAGTATTGGCAGCGTACATTGATCAAAGTTTGAGTACTAACACATTCTACAGTCCAAGACATTTTAGAGATGGTAAAGTTCCGGGCACATTGATTGCCAAGAATCTAATGTTGGCATACAAGTGGGGCTTGAAAACAATTTATTATAGCCTTATCGACAAGGTAGGATCTAAACATGTTCTAACCACTACCCAAAGTGCATTAGTATCTCAACCAGTTACTGTTTACGAAGATGAAGAAAATTGTGAGGCCTGCAAATTATAGGAGCATTATGTCAAAAGAACAATACAATTTAAGCAAACAAACAAACTATCTCAAACGCAAGATGTTTTTGGATCCAGAAGGTCCAGTAACAGTCCAACGTTTTGAAGAAGTGAAATATAATAAATTACAAACATTTGAATCTTTAGCACGTGGATTCTTTTGGGTACCAGAAGAGATCAGTTTGACTAAAGATAAGATGGATCACAAGGATGCCAGTGATGCTGTCAAACATATCTTTACCAGTAACCTGCTACGTCAAACAGCATTGGACAGTATTCAAGGTCGTGCCCCTGGTCAGATCTTTAGTCCAGTAATTAGCATACCTGAATTAGAAGCACTTGTTAGCAATTGGTCGTTCTTCGAAACAAATATTCACAGTAAGAGTTACAGTCACATCATTCGTAATGTCTATAGCGTGCCAAAAGAAGAATTTAACAAGATTCACGACACTAAAGAAATTGTAGAAATGTCTGCAAGTATAGGTAGATACTACGACAAACTACATGAACTAAATTGCTTCAAGGAACTTAATCCAAAAACAGTGAGTGAGACTAGTCATATCAAGGCCATCTGGTTAGCACTCAATGCCAGTTATGCATTAGAAGCATTCCGCTTCATGGTATCATTTGCTACCAGCCTGGCTATGGTTGAGAACAAGATCTATATTGGTAATGGAAACATCATTAGCCTAATTCTACAAGACGAGTTATTACACGCAGAATGGACTGCTTGGTTAATTAATAATGTAGTAAAAGATGATGATCGATTTGCCAAAATAGTAGAAGAGTGTCGAGAAGAAGTGTATGCTATGTATATGGAAGTTATAGAAGAAGAAAAGGCATGGGCCGAATACTTATTTAAGAAAGGTCCTGTAATTGGACTTAATGCTACTATTTTAAAAGACTTTGTGGATTATACTGCATTTACACGTTTGAAAGATATTGGTATTAAGTATGCCGAAGAGCATCCACGTTCAAGTCCTATTCCGTGGTTTAACAAACATGTTAATATTGGCAAGAAACAAAGCGCATTACAGGAAACTGAAAGTACAAACTATGTTATTGGTGTAATGAGTGATAGTGTTATGTACGATGAACTACCAGATCTATAATGACTACCGAAATTGATAAAATTAAAAAACTTGAACAATTAGTTGAACAATTGATTAAACAGAATCAAGAGTTAAATCAACGTATAAGTTTATTAGAAAGAGAAAACAACCGCAGACGCGGTGAGGTTAGTCAGATAGCCTCAGTAATTAATAGACGAGGATAATAATGAGCAATTTTAAGGCAGGCGAATTTGAAGACGGTTGTGGAGACTACTATATATTATATGATGCTGCTATGATGGTTAGAGATGTACCTGGCATTACTTGCGAAATAGGATTACGAGCAGGTGGTGGGACAAAACGTATATTAGATGCCCTTCAAACAAAAATAGCCCCACGTACACATATTGCCATTGATCCCTATGGTGAGATTCCATATTTCTGGAAAGAAAATTTTATTCCAGAAGAAACCGATTATTCAAACAATATGCGTGATCGAATCATGATTTCTATGTCACAATATTGTATAGAAAATTCTAACATTAATTTTTGTCTGTATCCCATGGAAGATACAGAATTTTTTAAAAGATTTGCTGATGGGGTCCCTATTTACTTTGATAAGGGTAAACAAATAATCAACGAATATTCATTGGTACACTTTGATGGTCCTCATGATTTAGAATCTACATTTAATGAAACATTATTTTTTGAACCAAGGGCACCCAAAGGTGCAGTTTTTGTTTACGATGATGTTGTGGATTATTATGATCACAATGTCATTAGATCCCATCTTCTAAGCGCAGGTTGGTCAATGGTAGCATCAACCTATTACAAAGCATCATATATAAAAGGATAATAAAAATGAAAGCAATATTATGGAGTAAGTATAACTGCCCCTACTGTGATCAGGCAACTGCTTTACTAAAGTCTAAGGGTTATCAAATTGAAGAACGTAAGATCGGTGATGGATATACCAAGGAAGAATTATTAGAAGCAGTACCTAATGCACGTACACTTCCACAAATTTTTATTGAAGAAGGATATGTTGGCGGATTTACTGAACTCAAGGAATATCTAAAATGAGTTATGATACCATCACTTTGGATAATACTTGGAACACTACTATCTCTCCATTGACTACTGCTCAAATATCGTCTTTAAGTTCAATGAATGGGACAATTCCTAGCCTTACTGCTGGAACATATAGTGTAGGCAGTTCTGGTAGTTATTATATGACCAACGGCACCGGCGGCTCAAACTGGGCAACTATCAATACTAATAACGGGCAATCAACATTAAATGTTAAAGGTGATGCAGAGTTTGAAGGCAAGGTTATGATAAATAGGCAGGACCTCGGCGAGTTTATGGAAACAATATCCAAACGTCTTGCTATACTTGTACCAGACCCAGATAAATTAGAACACTTTGAAGCGTTGAAAAAAGCATACAATCACTATAAATTGTTAGAGGCATTATGCGAATTACCAAAAGAAACCAAGGAATAACATGTTAATAGAAAGAGGATTTACCACCGCTGATGTTGTTAGTTTAAAACTAATCAACGGTGAAGAACTTATCGCACGTTTTGAAAGCGAAACTGCTGATACGGTTAAAATCATTAAACCATTATGTGTTACACTTAATGGTCAAGGTGTTGGATTAATGCCTTGGATGTTTTTAGGCAATGGCAAAGAAGTAACTTTAAATAAGTCACATATATTTGCTATGATGACTAGCAAACACGATGCTGCTGACCAATATAGAGATAGTACCACTGATATTGCCCTAAGATAAATATCAGATTAGGGGATAATTTATGCCAGTAGTAAACCCAGGGCCTTACCCAACAAGTTCTGATGTTTTTCACAGTCCAAATGTTTTTGCCAATTTTATACCTGTAGCCCTATGGAATTCTCCAGCAGCGACAGGCGCTGTTTCTGCTGCTATTGATGTAGCAATTAATTCGCCTTCATTTGCACAAGAAAGCACAGTTACAGAAGCAACGGAGGGGGACGCAGATAGCCCGGCCGCAGTAGATACACAACAACAAGCATTAGTTGCTGCTGGAACGATTACACAAGCAGATTTAGATAAAGGAACTGCCGCAGCAACCAATCCCGCAGCAACCAATACTACACCTCCACCTGCTGGAGTAACAGAGGGAGTAACTGCTGGTACTGTAGCAGTAGGAGGAACAGTTGACGAGACAGTATTATATGTTAGTGCATTAACTGGAATAACTTATAAGGTTAAAAATGTTACAAAACAACCGGCTTCTTCTACAGAGATGGGTGTTATTTTCCCGTACGATGTAGCTACTATTGCTCCACAGAATGGTATGACTGTACAAGAAGTATGTGACAATTTACGACTTATGATTATTAATTGTTTTGATCCTATTAAAAAACAATATCCAGATGCATTTATGACCTGTTCTTTTAGAAAAGCAGGAGTAGGTAGTCCTACTAGTCAACATCCTAAAGGTATGGCATGTGATATTCAATATGCTAAAGCAAGCAAAGCAGATTTTTATACAAGAGCATTGTGGATAAAAGATAATACCAAATACGATCAATTCTTATTAGAGTATAAAAGTACAGGAAGTGGTCTGCCTTGGCATCATATTAGTTTTAACAAAGCAGGAAATCGCGGACAAGTTTGTACATTTATGAATGACAAAAATGCTAAAGGTCCGGGTGTTACTGGATTGTACGATTTGAGTAATGCATAAGTATTATAGTCTGCAAGGGCATAATGCGTAGCATTTTGGAAGGTGCAAGTCCGGGAGGTAGGAGAAGCCAATTCTTGCAGATTTCTCCACTTTTTGGGTAAATTATGGTTGACAAATAGGTAAAACCTTGCTATAATTAACGCTTAACAACACAAAGGAGTCTGCTATGTACCGTTACACTGTTTGGGTTCGTCTTAATCAGTATCAAACTGCTAATGTTGTAGTTAGTGCAGATAACGATTGGCAAGCCAAAATGATTGCTGAAGCACAATATGGCGCCGGCATGGTTCTTAACTATTCTCGAATTAGTGAATAAATATATTTTATGAATGGGGACAATATCGTTTATTTTAAAAAAATAGAATTTAAATTAGACGTTGATATTGAAAAAATAAAAAGTAGCAAATTAAAAGAAAAGTACGAAGATCTATTCATTAGTTACGAAATTAAAGATTTAAAATATTTCACTGATGCATTATCTCAAGTAATTAAATTTAATATACCACCAGTTTCAGTAAACTATACAGAAATTTTAAAAAGTGGTATTGGTAAACATGTAGATGGACCATCACAGGTTGCACTAAATTATTATTTAGAAACCTATAATGATATTACAATATTTTGGAAGAAAAAATTAGAAGATAGTGATCCCTATGATTTAGTGTATGCTGAACATTTTGTAGCAGAAAATAAAGAAGCATTTTTATTAAATTCTTCTCATATGCATTCAGTTGTTAAAAAAGATCGTAATATGGTGAGAAAATTTATAAGATTTTTTTGGCATGATTTACCGTTTGATGAAGTGTTTAATTCTATAGAAATAATAGGAAAATAGATATCATGACTCCCTTGGATTTTAAAACTCAACAAATAGTAAATTCCATAGTGGATGTGATAGAGTTGGCTTACACGCAAGGCAGGACTGTGACCTTTAGAACTATCTTTAGTTTTTTACAGTTTCCTAAAGAAGCATGGGAGGATGATCCAGATCTTGACGAACCTATAGAAGTTACATGTGAAAGTGATTTAGTTTTAGTAAGAGCAATGATCAGCAGTATGTTTGCTGTGAGACATTGAGTTAGAGGAGATGATATGTTTATAGGATTGATGGGAATTGACAATGATGGTAAGACCATGTATACTCCAAATGGTACAAAGATATTTTTCACACTGCCCTGGGGACTAGCGTGGAAAGTACAACGGATACAACATTGTATCGCTCAGAAAACTTGGCGATAAATAAAAGTTATTGTTGTAATCCCTTCAAAACGAAGGAGACCAAGACCCGGGGGCAGTGCCCGGCATCTCCACCTAAGTGTATAAGGTATATTTAGGTGGGGATGACACAGGATCGATTGGACTAGATAGTGGCGACGGCAACACGGTAGGCGATGACCGTTAATCAAGCAAAACAAGTAAACGCAAACGACTCACAGTTCGCATTAGCAGCCTAAACGCCGCTTAGGGTAGTTATACCTCGTAACAGAAAATAACAGAAAGCACCTTCGGGTGCTTTCTTTTTAATTCTTGTAAACTTTTTGTTGTGCTACCGCGTTATATATATATGCAAGACAAAAAACAACTTGACTACGATAAACCGGTAGAGGATAAAACTGAACCGTTTTTGGAACAATATTTGCCCACTAGTTATGATTGGAGATTATCCAATTGTGATGAAAGGCGTAGTGTTCCGTGTCGTCGAGTTGATAATGTTAAGCATAAATTTCATTAACTTTAAAGGAAACTTCAAATGAAAACAATCGCTACTCTTATCGCTACTTTGGTAGCAACCGCTGCTTTTGCTACTGAGCCTGCTAAGACTGCAACACCTGCTCCAGCACCTGCTGCTAGTGCCGCTGCTCCTGCTGCTGCTGCAAAATGTGATCCTGCTAAAGACAAGACTTGCAAGGTAGAAGCCAAGGCAACGCCTGTCAAAAGTGAAGCACCTGCTGCCAAGGTCGAAACAAAAACAACTGAGCCTGCA
>Ga0114967_10000169_pt1 | contig 53832 bp, 47 predicted proteins | sample M_130628_MF_Meta_FD_92639 | JGI IMG/M metagenome (GOLD analysis project Ga0114967, IMG submission 92639) | Freshwater microbial communities from Lake Montjoie, Canada to study carbon cycling - M_130628_MF_MetaG | ecosystem: Environmental > Aquatic > Freshwater > Lake | place: Lake Montjoie... | reverse complement strand
TATGAACAACTTATTCAGAATTTGCTAAATTCATCACTATCTCATTCATTTACACATTCTATCATTCGCTCATTCTATCATTCACAAATTCACTCTATCATTCAGTCATTCAACATTTAAATTATGCAAACTCAAACCACTTCCAACATACTCATGATTCGGCCAGTAAATTTTGCTTTTAATGAGCAAACTGCCGAAAGTAATGCTTTTCAAGATGTAAAAGCCAAATCTTTGACCGCCAATCTTACTCAAGAAGAGGCTCTCCGAGAATTTGATGCGATGGTGAGCCAATTGCGTGCCGCTGGTGTAAATGTGATGGTTTATGATGATACATTTGAGCCACATACGCCCGATAGTATTTTTCCGAATAACTGGATTTCGTTTCATCATTCGGGTAAAATTTGTTTGTACCCAATGCAGGCCGAAAACCGCCGTTTGGAGCGTAGAATCGATATTATCGAAGATTTACGCACAAAATTCCATGTAGAAATTGTACTTGATATTACACATTTCGAGAAAGAAAACAAGTTTCTTGAAGGCACAGGAAGCATGGTACTCGACCGAATGCACCGCACTTCTTATGCTTGTATTTCGCCTCGAACTGATGCCGAAGTTTTGGATGCTTGGGCAAAAGCGATGAACTACAAACTAGTAAAATTCACTTCTGTTGACAGACAAAGCAAAGATGTCTATCACACAAACGTTATAATGTGCATTGGCGATGATTTTGCCGTAATTTGTCTGGAATCTATCCCTGACTTGGACGAACGCCTAATGGTGCGAGATTCTTTGGCGAATAGTAGCAAAAATGTAATAGAAATTTCACTCGAACAGATGAAACAGTTTGCTGGTAATATGCTACTGGTCAAGAGTTTGAAAGGAAATAACTTATTGGTTATGTCAACCTCCGCTTATAATTCACTCAATCGTTCTCAAATACTTGAACTTGAAGAATATGCTGTTATTCAGCACTTTAACCTCTCGATGATTGAGACTTGTGGCGGCGGCTCGGCTCGCTGCATGATGGCGGAGGTACATTTGCCTGAGAAATAAATCCTAAAACAATTTTCTAAATTGTACCGATGCGGAGCAATTTAGAAATAGTAACGCTTCGCTCTTGCGATTTCGGACAACTTGCTTTATAAACTTATTCCAAAATTTCTTTGTATATTGAGTTTGTTAGCCGTCAATTCGGCTTAGCATAGTTGCCTATTTTTACAGCATAATTCAAACCTTGAACCTCATGCAGCACGTAGTAATTATCGGAAATGGCATTAGCGGAATTACCGCAGCTCGACACATCAGAAAACAATCTGATTGCAAAATTACTGTTATTTCGGGCGAAACTGACTATTTTTTTTCTCGTACGGCTCTCATGTATGTCTATATGGGCCACATGAAATTTGAACATACCAAACCCTACGAAGATTCGTTTTGGGTGAAAAATCGCATCGAATTAAAGCGTGCAATGGTAAAAACAGTTGATTTTGAAGAGAAAAAACTTTATTTCCGACTACCAAATGACGATGACAAAGAAGCTAAAATCGGTGGCTCAATCAGCTACGACAAATTGATTTTAGCACTTGGTTCAACCCCTAATAAATTTGGTTGGAAAGGTCAAAACCTGGCAGGAGTGCAAGGGCTTTATAGCTATCAAGATTTACAATCTTTGGAAGAAACAACACCAAAAATCAAAAAAGCAGTCATTGTTGGTGGTGGTTTAATTGGTGTAGAATTAGCCGAAATGCTTCATTCGAGAGGCATTGATGTAACTTTTTTAGTCCGTGAAAATAGCTTTTGGAATATCATAATGCCACCCGAAGAATCGGCTATGATTTCGAGGCATATCAAAGAAAATCACATAAATCTACTATTTTCGAGCGAATTAGACGAAATAATTGGTGATGAAAATGGGCAAGTAAAAGCGATACGAACTAAATCTTCGGAACACCGCCCGAGCGAAGAAATTGAATGTCAATTTGTAGGTTTAACAGTTGGTGTGAGTCCAAATATTAGTTTGCTAAAAGTACCACAAGGCAACATGATTGGGCGAGAAAAACCTGCTTTTGTGTTAGGCGTTGGTGGAATAAAACTCAATATTGGTATTTTGGTGAATGAATTTCTCGAAACGAACATTACTGATGTTTATGCAATTGGCGATTGCGTAGAACATGAAATTCCACCAAAAGGTCGTAAAAATCTTGAACAGATTTGGTATACTGGTCGTATTATGGGTGAAACAATTGCTCGTACAATAACAGGAAAACGAACTAAATACCAACCTGGAATTTTCTTTAATTCTGCCAAATTCTTTAATATTGAGTACCAAACTTATGGCCAAGTCCCTGCCGAACCTCCAGCAGGTACGAAAACTTATTATTGGGAACATTCTTCGGAAAGAATCTGCGTAAGAATAAATTATTCTGCTGAAAACCAAGCAGTTACGGGCATGAACACATTCGGAATCAGAATGCGACATGAGGTTTGGGATGGATGGATTTCGTCGGGGAAAAGCATCGAATACGTTTTAGAAAATCTTTCAAAAGCAAATTTTGACCCCGAATTCTATAAACAATATGAAGCAGAAATATTGGAAAAATATAATACTGAAACAGGTAGAAGTTTACAATTAAAATCAAAAAAAGGAATTTTAACAAAAATATTCTAAAGCCATGCTACAAAAAATCGGACTCATTATTTTCATTGCTGCATTTGGGCTATTTATCGGCACTTTGGGTATGAATAATTACATTTTAACTAGTGAAATTTTAGAGAAAAACTTCAAAGAAGATGCCCTATTTGATGCCAAAATTGAATTTGCCTCAATGATTGACCAAAGTTATTCGAACTCTTATACTTTCACAACCGAATTATCAGAGGGTATCAAGCAGTTAAACAAAGTCTATAATGCACAACAAGCGTGGGATAAAAAGATTTTTGAAGATACTATTTTATCAATCGTGAAAACTTCAGCAAAAGGATATTTAGTTGACAATAAAGGTTTTATGTTTTTATTAACTTTTGGAATGGCTATTTTTGGAGCATTACTTTTTATGCTTCCCGAAGCACAAAAACCTGCAGGTATCAAAAACAACGGGATCTATTTTAATCCAGCCATGACTCGTAAATGGTTAGGGATTTGCATTGGTACTTTTTTAATATCATTTTACCTTGCACTTTATTTTAAGCCACAATACATTGCCAACTGGACAATGCTCATTGACCCTGTAAGTAAACTCATCAACGGCGGAGAAGCGAGCCGCTGGTTTATGTACGGTTTTCTTTATACAATTTCAGTTTTAGTGATGGGAATAAGATATATTATTAAACATCGTCATTCTAAATATCAGATTATCAGAACTTTATCTATTATGTTTTTTCAGACTTGTATTGCTTTCATTTTACCAGAAATCATGTCAAATCTGAATTTACCTTCGGCCGATTTGAAAAATATGTGGCCACTCGACTATTCTTTTTTCTTTAATTATAGACTTGATAAATTACTTAATAGTGGTGCTTTTGGTATATTTTTATTAGTGTGGGGAATTGCACTTATTGTAGTTGGCGTACCCTTAATGGTTTACTTTTTTGGCAAACGTTGGTATTGCTCGTGGGTATGTGGCTGTGGTGGCTTAGCCGAGACATTGGGCGACCCTTTCAGACAACTATCGGACAAATCATTAAAAGCGTGGAAGATTGAACGTTACCTCATTCACGGAGTTTTGGCATTCGCAATTATAATGACAATCGGCGTGCTTTATACTTACTTTACGGATAGTTATAATTTACTCGGTTTTATTCCAACTGAAAGCCTAAAATCAAGCTACGGTTTCATGATTGGGTCAATATTTTCAGGTGTTGTAGGTACAGGTTTTTACCCACTTATGGGAAATAGAGTATGGTGCAGATTCGGATGTCCTTTGGCTGCATATCTTGGAATAATACAAAGATTCAAATCAAAGTTTAGAATCACTACCAATGGCGGACAGTGTATTTCGTGTGGCAACTGCTCAACGCATTGTGAAATGGGAATTGATGTGCGAGCTTACGCACAAAAAGGGCAAGACATTGTTCGTTCGTCGTGCGTAGGTTGTGGGGTTTGTTCATCAGTATGTCCGCGTGGAGTTTTGAATCTTGAAAATGCTGAAACTGGCAGCCGCGTAATGATTGCACCCGAAGTTTTATTGGGAAATATGATGGAGAAATAGTGTTTTTAGAAGTAGAATTTGTGGCATATCTGTAGGATATGCCACAAATAAATACTATAAAATCACAAGAAATCAATACCCACTATAGCCAACTCCTCCACTCACGATAGCGACACCCGATGAGGTTCCGAGTCTTGTTGCTCCACCTTCTATAAAAGTAAATGCTTGCTCAAAAGTTTGAATGCCGCCTGATGCTTTGATTTGAATATTGCTCGGCAAAACTTCACGCAGGAGTTTAACTTGCTCAATATCAGCACCTTTCGTAGCAAATCCTGTTGAGGTTTTTACAAAATCTGCACCGGCTTCCTCACAAATTTCACAAGCGATTCTAATGTCAAAATTATCTAAATAAGCCGTTTCGATGATTACTTTCAGCAGGGCATTTTTCTGGTGAGCAATTTCAGCTAATGTCTTAATCTCTTGCTTTACAGTTTTATAAGCCATTGATTTAAAAGCACTTATATTCATCACCATGTCGAGTTCGTCGGCACCATCGGACAGAGCTTTTTGAGCTTCTGCAATTTTTGTTTGAGTTGAATGAAAACCTAAGGGGAAGCCAATAACCGTACAAACTTTGGCATCGCTGTATTCTAATAATTCCTTTACAAAACCCACATAAAATGGCGGTACACAAGCCGAATAAAAGCTATTTTGATAAATTTCTTCACACAATTTCCTGAAATCCATTTCGGTGGCAGTTGGTTTCAGTAATGTATGGTCGATATATTTTGAAATGTTAATCATAAATGAATCAATTATAGGATGATAGAATGATTGGGTGTTAGAATAAAAAAATATTCACTCATTCTATCATTCAAACACTCAAAATTAGATTAAAAGTACATTTTTTCAGCCAAACGAAAAGTATTACAATGAGCTTCAACAATGTCGGCTATTCGGGGCGAGTAAGCTCCTCCCATTGAAACAACGACAGGGATTTTGTGTTTTATTGCTTGTTCAAAAACAAATTCATCACGTCGGCGGCACCCTTCCATCGAAACTTTTAGTTTACCCAATTTATCGGACAACAGAATATCTACACCAGAAATATAAAAGATAAATTGTGGCTTTTCCTGTTCTATTAACCTTGGTAAAGTTTCGTAAAGTAGTGTTAAATATTGTTCATCATCGCAGTAAGTTGGCAACTCAATATCTAAATCGGAGATTTCTTTTTTAAGTGGATAATTCTCTTTTCCGTGCATCGAAAAGGTAAAAACTCGTGGTTCATTCTGAAAAACCACTGCTGTCCCATTTCCTTGATGTACATCTAAATCTACTACTAAAACCTTATTAACTATCTTATTTTCAAGTAAATAGTTAGCGGCAATAGCCACATCATTGAGCAAACAAAAACCTTCTCCTTTATTAGAATAAGCATGGTGTGTTCCGCCCGCAATATTCATCGAAATACCATACTTTAAAGCAAAATGGCAACAATCAATTGTACCTTGCGTAATGACAAGTTCACGCTTTACGAGCATTAAGGAAATCGGGAAACCAATCCGACGCTCCATTTTAGGATCAATGCTGAGATTTAATAAATCATTGAAATATTTTTCGTCATGTACTCCTAAAACCCAGTGTTTATCTACCTCCTTTGGCGAAAAAAAGTTTTCTTCTGTGCAAGTTCCTTCATAAATTAGTTGCTCTGGAATCAGCTCATATTTCAACATCGGAAAACGATGTCCTTCGGGAAGTGGGTGACAGTAGATTGGATCACAGGCAATTTTAAGCATCACATAAAAACCTTTGTATCAATCGAATATTTCCCTGCACCAGTCAAGAAAATTGCGAGATAGGTAAATAAACCCAAAACGAGTGAAATTGAGCAGAATATTTTGGCAACAACTGCAAGTCCGTGTGAAATCATGGGTGAGAATTGAAGTGAATCTGGAAAATCCTTATTTCCTACCAAAAGATATTGTAGTTAATAATAGGCATGCAGAATTATCAAAAATCCAAAGCTCAGCCATAAAATTAAAACTGTCAAATTAACATGGTTTGAAAGAGAAGTTGGTTCTAAACATTCTTTAAGCGTTTTATATTAATCACCATGCAAGTTTGAATCTTACTCTACTTAACTTCCTCATAATCTACGTACTGACCACCTTCAGAATCTTTACCTTTTGAATTCGTTGGCGGAGTTTTTACCTTTATTTCACCTTCTTTACCACGCTCTTTTTCATTGTAATCATTATAGCGTTTTTGTTGTTTGGCAATTTGATTTCCTACCAAAATCTCAAATAAAAATCTGCGAATAGCAGGTACAAATGCGATTGCCAAAAGAATTAAAATGATATATTTCATTGAATCTAATTTTTGAAAAAACAAAGTTACACTAAGATTAGAAAAATTTGCAAGATTATTTTAATGAACTTTATTTTATTCCATTAACTTCAAAAGTAAATCTAAAGTTTCGGGGCTACTTGGACGAGGTGCATCAGGATGAACAATCGTTCCGTTCTTGTCGATAATCATATAGCGAGGTATGCTATTGATTTTGTATTTTTGGCAAACTCCCGACGCCCATCCACCTTCCGAAATACCGTGGTCGCCGTTATCTAATTTTAGGTTTTCAATCGCACCTTTCCAGTTATTTGAGTCTTCATCAATCGAAACATACAAGAAAACGATGTTTTTCTTCTGTTTTTCGGTCATTCCATCGTGTAATTTCTTAGAAAATGGAAATTCTGCACGACAAGGCCCACACCAACTCGCCCAAAAATCAACATAAACTACTTTGCCCTTATACTTGGCAAAATTAAATTGTTTGCCATCAATACTCATTAAAATTGGATAATCACTCGTGCCAAGCTGCAATTTATCTTTGCTATCTTCTTTCTTTTTCGCAACTTCTTCTTTCTTATTAAGTGTTTCTTTGCAATGGTTCAGAAGTAAATTTCGGTAATCATTAGAAATAATTTGACTAATCCAAAATTTGGCGGAAAAAGCCGTAAGTTTTCCGCAATTATCGTAAATTAGCTTCGTAAGTGTATAGTCCAAAACTTGCCCTTTGAGGTATTTTTGAGCTAAGTTTCCTTTATCGGAAATGGCTTTTAATTGGTCAGAATATTTAATAAATTTTTGTTCTTGCGAATTAAAATAAGTCACGAAATATGGCAGGAAATTACGGTAGCTTTCTACCATCATTAGTTTCTCGTCATATACTTTTGCAGGGTCAAGCTCTTCGGTCATTACAGTTGGCAACGACACAACACGGGTAAGTTTAGAATCAATATTACTACGAATAATTGAGTAGGCAAGCAATAAATGCCAGTAATTCCAACGAATATTGGCTTCTACCAAAGACTGAAATTCAGGATTAAGTTTGGGAAAATTTAGGTAGTTTTTTAAGAAAGCCAATTGGCTTTTTCGCTCGTCATATAGTTTCATTTCCCAATCATCAACATTAGCTGAAATCAACTGAACGTAACGAATATCTTTATCGAAGGTATTGGGATATTTCTTATGAAAATCTGCTAAAAATGCTTGTGAATCAGCGTTTTCAATTAAATCATTGGCTTTTTTAACAATATTCCCATCCCCGTATTCAACTAAAATATCGGTGCTATCGGACATTTTAAAGCCGACTGTCTTTTGAGCAAACGTAATGACTGGAAATGTCAGTAAGAAAATGAAATTCTTAAACATAGATTTGTTTGTTAGAAATTGTTTACAAAACTAATGAAAATCTAAGCCAAAGAGGTTTATGTTATTAAAATTTTACTGATAAAGACCTAATGAAATTAGCTAAAAAAGTACCCATTGATGTGTTAATACGAAAAATTTGTAAAATGAATTAAGCTAGATTATTAAAAAAAGACAAATATTTTTTTTCCTTGACCAGTATTCATATAGCTAAATTCAAAAAATATAATTTTTAAAAAAAGTTTTTCTAAAAAAGCACTATGCCTAATCAAAGAAAAAGTGCCATAATTGATAATGTTGTGGCACTTTTAGACCTTTACTAAACCTTTTAATTACTATCACAATTTCATCTCGGCCACATAAGCCTTCATATATTCAGGGTGCAGCCCAACAACATCACCGACAATAATTACGGCAGGGTTACTAACCTTTGATTCATTTACTTTTTCTACAATGTCATTTATTTGTCCGAAAACAGATTTTTGTTCTCCTGTAGTACCGTTTTGAATGATTGCAACTGGTAGAGTAGATTTTCCGTATTTCTCGAAAATAGCTACTATTTCGACCAATTTGCCCATTCCCATCAACACAACAACCGTAGCCGACGATTGTGCAGCCAGTTCGAGGTCTTTGGGCAAAATACCATCGCTTGTATGACCAGTAAAGACCCAAAAACTTCGAGCTATATCTCGGTGTGTAATCGGAATCTGAACTGCTGCTGCTACACCAATCGAACTTGAAACTCCAGGAATCACTTCAGCCGAAATTCCAAATGCCTTGGCATGTTCTAATTCTTCATATCCACGTCCAAAAACAAAAGGGTCGCCACCTTTTAAACGTACAACATGGCCGTGTTCGAGTGCCAAAGAAATTATTAAATTATTGATTTCTTCTTGCTTAAATGAATGCTGACCTTTACGTTTACCGACGTTGATTTTTATGGCCATTTTAGGTGCGTATTCGAGCAAAGAATCATTGGCAAGGGCATCATATAATATTACATCTGCACTTTGTAAAGCTTTGATTCCTTTTAATGTGATGAGTTCGCTGTCGCCCGGACCTGCCCCCACGAGTGTTAACTTAGAGTGCATAGTTTTGAGTATTATTAATTATTATAAAAAAAGTAGATTTAGTAGATTTAAATAAAAATTAAAAAATCATTTTCAGGAATAAAATTAAGCTCAATATTTGCCTAAACTACAATATGACCAAAGATAATTTTACAATTATCCATTTTACACAAAGAATTATATACAAATCAAAAAATGAATAAAATTACTTAAAATGTAAATAGTATAAAAGAAACAAAAAGCTTTCATATAATAGATAACTTTAAATGTTAACTTGTTAGTTCAAAAAATGCTTTAATTTCTAAGAATGCAAAATCTCGACAAGCTAGGTATCGCAACTATTAACTTGTCATCACATAGTGGCACTCTTTGCGGCTATATTACTTTGGTTATTTAGACAAATGCTTATTTAACGGTCACTCAGCGAATAGTGCAATGATGCCTATGTCGTAAATTTGGCGGGTCGGCAACTTATGCTTAGCCAAAAATTATATAAAATAGCAATTTTAGAGTGCTGAGAGGAAAAAAATCGACAAAAATATTTTTACTTTTGTACTGATAATCAAGCTTTTTCTAGCATATCGTGTCTTATTTCTTAGATATTAGTTTTTAGCACAAATAGCTTTAAAAAACACACCAAAGTATGATTATTTTAACCAATAAATATAGGGCTGAACGCTTTTTTAAACATTGTAAAACTATCTATCTGCAAAAAGCGTTTAATAATCATAGTATTTAAATTTTCTGACATTTTTGCATTTAAATATAGCATGAAAGGTTTTCGTTTTTCTGAGTTTAAACCCGAAATGAAGGGTGATAATAAATTTGAGCAATTACTCAATATTTTCCAGCAATTATTGCTCATAACAGCAGGTGGTGTAACCCAATCCCTTGCCTACATGAGTGACCTCGACCGTCAATATCAGCTCACGAGCGATGACTATGGCATGGCAAATTTTATTGATGACCTTAAGAAAAAAGGATACATAACTGAAGAAAATCAGGAGGCTGGCACCTTTAAAATGACCGCCAAAAGCGAGCAAAGTATCAGAAAACAATCCCTTGATGAAATCTTTGGCAAACTCAAACGCACAAAATCAAGCGGAAGCCATCATACACCGTATACAGGAACTGGAGATGAGTTGAGTAGCGATATTCGTGCATTCCAATTTGGTGATACGCTAGACCAAATCTCGATGACTGAATCATTAAAAAATGCTCAAATCAACGGTGGAATTGATGATTTTATGCTTCTCGAAAGCGACTTGGAAGTGGTTGACCGTGAATCAAAAATTCAGTCTTCAACTGTATTGATGATTGACATTTCTCACTCGATGATTCTTTATGGGGAAGACCGCATCACGCCGGCCAAGAAGGTTGCTTTGGCTTTAGCCGAACTTATTCGTACCAAATACCCAAAAGATACACTCGACATTTTGGTTTTCGGAAATGATGCTTGGCAAATACAGCTCAAAGATATTCCTTACCTCGAAGTTGGCCCTTATCATACTAATACAGTTGCAGGTTTGGAACTGGCAATGGATTTACTACGCCGAAGAAAAACAAAAAACAAGCAAGTTTTTATGATTACCGACGGTAAGCCAACTTGCCTAAAAGAAGGTATAAATTATTACAAAAATAGCTTTGGACTCGACCGTAAGATTGTCAATAAAACCCTTACGATTGCGGCTCAGGCACGCAGGCTGGATATTCCGATTACAACTTTTATGATTGCTTCTGACCCATACTTGAAACAATTTGTGCAACAATTTACAGAAGTGAACAATGGCCGTGCTTATTTTAGTGGCTTAAATGGTTTGGGTGGCTTCGTTTTGGAAGATTTTCAACGAAATAGAAGAAAAAATGTGAAGTAAAGAGTCCGCAGTCGATCGTTAACAGTCTATAGCAATTGTAGCTGCCTACACATAGATAATCGCCGTACTATCAAATGCAAAAAAAAGAACGTTATACTGCCTTAGTAAAATATTTTAGCGAAAATTATCCAGAGGCCGAAACAGAGCTTGCTTATACCAATCCTTATGAATTATTGGTTGCCGTTATTCTGTCAGCACAGTGTACTGACAAGCGAGTAAATATTGTTACTTCTAAACTTTTTCCTCGTTTTCCAACGCCCGAAAGTCTGGCGGCAGCTACTTCTGACGAGGTTTTTGAGTTTATCAGAAGTGTAAGTTACCCAAACAATAAAGCCAAACATTTGGTCGGCATGGCTCGTATTCTGGTCAATTATTTTAATTCGGAAGTGCCAAATTCGATTGAGGAATTACAAAAAATGCCAGGAGTTGGGCGTAAAACTGCTAATGTAATCGTTTCGGTAATTTTCAATCAACCTGCCATGGCAGTCGATACGCACGTTTTTAGGGTTTCTCACCGCTTAGGTTTAGTCCCTAAAACAGCCAAAACGCCACTTTTGGTGGAAAAACAATTAATCAAACATATTCAGAAGGATAAAATTGCGGTAGCTCATCACTGGCTAATTTTGCATGGGCGTTATGTCTGCGTAGCTCGAACGCCCAAATGTGCAGAGTGTAATCTGAAACCATTTTGCCAAGCCTTTGAAAAACAAAAATTTGATTCACCACATTTGTAGGACAGGTTTTCAAGCTATCAACGCATAAAAATAACATCTTTAAAAATCTAAATATTTAAAAATCAGACTAGAAACCTTTTTTAGAAAAGCATGGAATTAAAAGAATTAATGCAAACCTTCGCCCATTCTGGAAAAGTAGAATGGTTAAGTTATCGCCCAGGGCCAACGTCTCGTGGAGAAATTTTGGTTGTTGATGAAATTGAAGTTTCTGAGAAAAAAGGAATCGAAAACGACAGATATAAAGGAAGTAACAAAAAACGTCAAGTGACGCTCATTCAAGCAGAACACATTGAAGCGGTAAGCGAAATACTTCAAAAAGAAAGTATCGACCCAGCACTTTTGCGTAGAAATATAGTCGTATCTAGGCTCAATTTATTGGCTCTCAATAATTTAGAGTTTAAAATCGGCGAAGCAATCTTGAAAATGACTGGCTATTGCCACCCATGCAGCCGAATGGAACAAAATCTTGGTATAGGTGGCTACAATGCCATGCGTGGACACGGTGGAATTACGTGTATGGTAATTAAAGGCGGAAAAATCAAAATCGGTGATTCGGTAAGTTTGGTTTAAAAGCTTGCAATAATTGATTTTAACGTTGGTTCATCAACGGTATGTTTTCCCTCAAAACATATAACCTTTGGATTTATCTCGTCTATCAACGTAGCTCTAAATTTCTCAGATATTTCGGGATAAGCCACCAAAAACTCATCTTTATCGCCATAAATATAGTAAGTTTCTACATTTTTTAGCTTTTCTGGCTCAATCACTTCTCTGATCCCATTGCTAAAAAATCCAGCCCAAAGTAAAAGTCGATCACATTTTATTTTACCAGCACCAAGCCACCGACATACAGTTGCACACCCTTGCGAAAAACCCAAAATATTGATTTCAATATTCGTCAAATCTCGGTCTTTCAATAAACTTTCATAAATCGTATTCAGATAATCGTTATTATCATATATCTCAGAGTGGCGTAATTCACGCGTCATCCATGAAGCTCCTACCCTTTTGAAATCATCATCCAAATAAAATCTTGAAGGTGCTTCAGGAGCAACGATAAAAGTTTCATTATTAGTAATATTTACAAATTTTCTAATAAAATACTGCGAAAGTTGCCCATAACCATGCACCACAAACCAAAACGTTTTTGTGTTTTCGTTAAGTTCACCAAGCGTATAATATCGTGCAGTTCTTTCTATTTTTATTTGATGCTCAGATAGTTCTGAATTCTGAGTGGCAGTCGTTACAGTCATGAGTTTTAAATATTTTTAAGCCAATAGAATGTGGTTATACTCAAAAGGCACGGAATTATAAATGTTCAGAGGTGACCATTGCACGGTACAAAGTATTGATAATGAGGCAATTAAATATCCTAATTTTTGGAAACCATTTTTGGTTAAGTACTTATAGAATTGAGCAAAGTAAGCAAAAAATTTTTGATAAATAATTCTCCACTCAGAACTCATATCAACCTCCCGCCTTCTTGGCTTTATAGCCTTCTTTAAGCAAAAAGACCAATATTTTATCACGGTGGTCGCCTTGTAGTAAAATTTCGCCATCTTTGGCAGTTCCGCCACTCCCACACAGATTTTGGAGTTTTTTTCTTAATGCCTGCAAATCTTCATCTTTTCCAATATAACCATCTATTCGACTTACAATTTTATTACCTCCTTTTCTATCCAACCAAATCTTGAAGTTTTGTTGTTGAGCAGGTAAAGTATCGGGTTGATCATCGTCTCCGAAATTATATTCAAACTCAGGATTAGTAGAATATACGACTCCATACGGAGTACCTTTCTTATTTTTCATATTATTACTCTTAAACTTTTTTCCGAAATACTGATAATCAACTCATTAGTATTCAATTGTAATGGTTCACCATCGCAATGAATCAAGCAATTTTGTTTAGTTGAAACTTTAAATTTTGTGCCACGATAATTTTCTGAAAGCTGAGAAGAATGAATATTCCCATTGAATAACTGATATATAATTGGCAAAATCTGCCAAGTATTGGGTGGTTTAATAATGGTACAATCAATTATTCCATCGTCAATAATTGCCGTTGGAGTTATGTAGGCATTATTACCAAATTGACTTGCATTGCCGAAAGTTATATTAAAAACATTATAATCATCTGATCCAAATACGCATTCCAAGGGTTTATATTTCCAAAATTCAGATAGCCCAGCTTTTAGGTAGTTCAACAAGCCTCGGCCTTCCATTTTTGAAAAAACATCGGCACAATGTGCATCAAATCCGATCCCTGCAGTACAGAAAAAAGGTACGTCGTTGGCGTAGCAGACATCAATGATTTTGCTTACGGGAGTATTTAAGGACTCAATAGCTTTGGCAGCTTTCATCGGAATCTCCAACTCTCTCGCCAAGCCATTTACCGAACCAGTTGGAATAATCCCCAAAGCGGTTTTTGTATGAATTAAGGCCTTTCCAACTTCATTTACAGTTCCATCGCCACCAATCGCTACAACTATTGGAATATTGTTTTTTACAGCATCGGCAGCGATTTTGGTTGCGTGGCCTGCATATTCGGAATAAAAGACTTTAGGTAAATATAAGTGTTTATCTAATTGATTATCAATTAGTTCAACTATCGACTGATGTACTTTTTTGCCCCCCGAAATTGGATTTACAATAAACCAAATTGCTTGTTTATTCACGAAAATTTAATAGATTTATGCTTTCGTGCAAAGATATAAAAAGTCAATCGTTGAAAAACAATCTTACATTAAAAAACATATTTCCCAAAAAAAATATATATGAAGAAAAACCAACTGCTAATCTGTTTTGTAATGCTTTCAGTGGCGAGTATTGCTCAAAAAACGAACGAACGCCAAGCTGTATTGGATGTACTGGCTCGCCAAAACAAACATTGGAATGAAGGCAATATCAGTGCCTTTATGGAGGATTATTGGAAGTCAGACTCACTCATGTTTATTGGATCAAAAGGAGTAGTTTATGGCTGGAAAGCAACACTCGACCGATACAACAAAAGTTATCCCGACCTAGCGACAATGGGTAAGCTAAAATTTGATATTCAGAAAACTGATTTTCACTCTAAAACTACTTGTTGGGTATTGGGCAAATGGCATCTTACCCGACCAGAAAAAGGTGACATTGGGGGGTATTTTACACTCATAATCAAAAAAATTAATGGTAAATGGCTGATTGTTTCTGACCACACGAGTTAAAAATAAATTTTAACATTTCTGTGAAGGCAATAAATGATAAACTATTAATTTTAAGTATTTTAACTCCTAAGTGTGGGTTTTCCCTTTTTCTAAATAACACAAAATTATCGACTGCTAATTTAAATAAGTCAGCGATGAATTAATGTTAAACATAAATGACCTCAAAACGACGAACATTTATTATGATGTTCGGCGTTTTGAGGTCATCAAATTATTTATCTCAAATATGACTTTTAAAATTATAAAATAAATTTAAGATGATTGGCTTCTATACTTTCCAACCTTCACGATAGGTTCTACCAACAAATTGATTGGCTTCTTCTAAGTTAGTGATTCTCATATTTTCACCATCCCAGAGGAGTTTTTTGCGAGCGAAAAACTCCATTTGCCCTTTGCTATTTTCTTTTCTTAGCATGTAGCTTCTAATAGCCAAATTACCCATTAAAACCGTTTCGGTCATTGGGCCTGCATAATCAAAAGATGATGTTAAACCTAAATGCTCTTTGCTTTTAAAACCTGCCTTACAAGCATCAACCCATCGGCGTTGGTGACCGTATTCTGACTCCATATCTTTCGGCAAATCTGGGCCTAATTCTTTCGTGCCATCATTTAGAAATAATTTTGGCATCATTGGCGAACTATCATTAATATTCGTCGTAATGATACCTTTTTCACCGATAATAAGAACACCGTTGCTACCATTTGTACCGCCAATGTCTTCGTTTGCAGGAATAATATCAGGATGCGAAGGACGGATACCGCCATCACTCCAAGTCATTTCAATCGGCGATTTACTTTTAGTGGTTGCTCCAAAATGTAATGTAATGAATGATGAAGCTGGACAGCCCTCAGGGTTGAAATCAGGCGACCACATTTTTGAATATACTGAGGCAACACTACATTCGGCATCAGTTGGGTATTTTAAACCCAAAGTACGGAAAGGAATATCAATCAAGTGACAACCCACATCACCCAAAGCTCCTGTACCGTAATCCCACCAGCCACGCCAGTTAAATGGGTGCATATTTGGAATATAAGGCTTATATTCACTTGGTCCCAACCATAAATTCCAGTCTAAATCTTTTGGTTTTAAGCTATCATCTGGTTTTGGCATCGGGTTTCCTTGAGGCCAAACTGGACGGTTTGTCCATATCTGTACTTTTGAGATTTTACCAAGTTTATCAGAATCAATCCAAGCTTTAACAGTATTAAGAAGCGGATTCGATGCTCCTTGATTACCCATCTGACTGACGATTTTATATTTTCTGGCCATTTCGGTAAGCAATCTCGCTTCACGAATATTATGCGTCATTGGTTTCTGCACATATACGTGTTTGCCACGCTCCATTGCAAAAGCTGCCGCAGGGCCGTGTACGTGGTCAGGGGTAGAAATCGTTAATGCATCAATGTCTTTTTCTTTATCCAACATTTCTCGGTAGTCGGCATAAAGTTTAGCATTCGGAAATTTTTTAACGGTATCTTTCGCACTTCCAGAAAAATCAACATCACAGAGAGAAACGATTCGCTCACGTCCATTGACAGAGGCATTAGTAATATCACTTCGGCCTTTTCCTCCTGCTCCGATAGCAGCGATGTTAAGTTGGTCACTCGGAGAAATAAAACCTACTCCACCAAGCACATTTCTCGGAACAATAAAAAAAGAAGAGGCAATGGCTCCTTTTTTAATAAAATCTCTCCGAGATTCATTTAAATTTTTTTTCATTTTTTAAATTTTATAGGATTGAATATTTGAGCTTGATTAAATGTAAAATTTTGAATTATATCATATAATTTCTTTAGCTCTATTTACTCTGCGAAACTACTAAAAAGTTTGTGTCTAACACTTCTTATAAACAAATAAATTTGGATTAATTTTTTGTTCAAAACATCTATTTATCAATATCAGTGATTTGCGAGGCTATTTTAAATTGAAACTATTAGATTTTCCCTCTTTGTAAAAAATTTACAGCTTACAATCTCCCCAATACCTACATGCCCAAGCAATCCAAGTACTCCAGTTTGGGCCTGTACTGTGTCCGCCTGCGTGTTGGCGAAATGCAATTTCTCCATCGGTTAAGGCCATTCCAAGTTTAGGAAATTCCATAGTTCCTAAACCTTTTTTGCGATGTAAAATATAAACAGAACTTGCATAAGCTGCCCCCAAAAACATTCCTTTTGCATCTACCCATTGGCCTTCTACTTGTGGCGAACCAGAACTTATAAAAACTGGTCGTGGTGCACATAAAGCGATTAATTCGTGAGCATCAACTGAAATGTCGTTGGGTGTTAGTTTACTCGTAAAATTAATAAAATTGCCCGCAAACCAATGGTATTCGCCAGAAGATGCTAAGTTTTCAACTTGTTCTCCAAAAACTCTTCGAAGGATTTTTGCTCCACCAGCACCCGATGAACCAATAAAGCCTATTGAAAAACGAGGCTCAAATGCCATCGAAACGAGGGCTGCTTTTCCGTATCTTGAAAGCCCTTCGATTGCCACGCGTTTGGCATCAACATCTTTATCTGACTCAAAATAATCCATAGCACGACTGGCTCCCCAAGCCCATGCACGTAAGGATCCCCACTCGTAGGGTTTTCGACGTCTACCTTTGTTTACCAGTCCAATGATTCCTTTTGTAAGACCAGCTCCATTATCTGCCTGAATACTACTTGGCTCAATAATGGCATATCCCCAACCTCGTGAAATAAGTTGCTCTTGCCAAGTAGGCTCACTCGCCGAGCCTAAGCCAATTGGCTTAATTGGGCCAGGGTTAAATGGCGAGCGTATATAACCAAATTCCATTACTACTGGTACAGCCTTGGAAGCTTTGGCAGGAGTTACTAAAAATAAATTTATTTCAACTTTTATTGCTGGAAAAGCAGAGTTATCGACAATTCCTTTTAATATTTTTTGTTTAATGGCTTGATTGCCTAGTAAAGTATCTTTTACAGAAATCACCTGCCAATTTACGGCTGGAAGATTTTGTGGTAATCGACCATAAATTTCGTTTTCAAAATCTGTAACTAATTCTGGACGGCGTTTTTCAGTCCAATCTTTTAGATTCTTTACTTTTTGGCCATTTTTCAAAATCAATGGATCAGGCAAAGTATATTTATTCACTTTTTCTTCCGAGCTATTGGCCGCATTGGCATCATTAGGATTACCCGAAGGACCCCTACGAATAATTGAACGGTCAATGCCCAGCTGATCGACCATATTATAATAGTCTTCGCTCGTGAGTTTATTGATGCTATCTCGCTGGGCAGGTGTAAGTCCAAATTGAGCAAAACATGAAATACTTATACTACTCAATAAAAGGATTCTCTTGATTGTTTTCATAGTTTAAGGTTGAGTTTTACTTTTTATAGCCTTGATATGTTCGGCCACATTTAGCATAGTATCGATATAAATTTCTTTTTCGTTATCTTTTAGATAATGTAGCAATTTGCTATGTTCTTCTTTCGCTACATTTAGTCCATGCTCGCCTCCTACACCATGAAACAAAAAAACAAGTAATTTACCTGAAATTTGAGATTGCTTCACCAATGCTATCATCTGCTCAGCAGTAGTTCCCTCCATGCTATAACAGTCAATATCCAATAGATTTTGTTCTTCTAAATTGTGCATTTCTGACCTTACAGCTCTTGCTGCAACAAAATCATTGGCAAGGCTTTGTATAAATTCGCCTTCAATCACTTTTTTGTGTCCGCAGGTAAAAGCGAAAGTGCGTTTATCTTTACCATCTATTGATTTTAAGTAAGCATTACACATTCTGACCTCATCTTGCATTCGTTTCAAGCTGTATTTACTTAAATCGTACTCAGGCTTTACCCAACTCATCCCCGCAAAAGTGGCATCGCATGGATGATAAAGCGTATGATTTCCTAACTCGTGACCACTAATAGCAGCTTTTCGCCAATGATTAATACGTTTTGAACCCGCATCTGATGATGCAGTCAAATAAAATGATCCTTTCAAATTCAGAGAATCTAATGCAGGGATAACATTATCAAGATGAACATTAAGTGCATCATCGTAAGTCAAAACAACAGCACATTTTTTTCCTTTCCATGCTTTGGTATCATCAAGGTTTTCGATGTCTGTTCTGAATGGTGATGCAGGAAGGTTTTCAGAATTAAAAAAATTTATGCCTTCAGGATTATCTTGCCACGCATATCGCACATATTTGGGCGAATTGACGGTTTCATTCCATAATTCAATTTTGTCTTTTCCAACAATATTAGACTTCGCCCAAACGAATTTTTTATCGTAATCGGCAATCGCAAACCAACGTAAATCTTCACCATCTTTTGAGATAATTCCCTCGGCTACATTATCGAAACTCAGCGTTATTTTGTCATTTCCAATGCTTTGAGATTTAAGTGTTGGCCCAGCATAAACGACTGATTTATCGTTGTAGGCTAAATTTCTAGCCGAAAGTGCAAGACGTTTTCCAATATCTTTTTTATTAAGTGGGTGAATGTCATTCCACTCTCCCAAATCTATCGTAACCGTTACAGCGGTATTTGGTAATTTTAGTGCATGATTTTGTCCTTCTCGAAGTCGGGCGATATTGCTTTCGGCGGGAACATAGTTTACTTCTTGAAAATTCGCCAACTGCACCACAAAAAATGGCAAGTTAGTATCCTGCCAAAGTTTTCGCCAGTCGTTTATCAAGGCAGGCATAAAAGCATCATAAGCTTCAGGATTGCCGACATTGCTTTCGCCTTGATACCAAACAAAACCTTTGATTTTCAATGGTAAAACTGGAGCAATCATGGAATTATACAGAGCTGTTGGTTGATTTTGAAACACGATTCCACCATTATCCCATGCACTTGGGTTCGTTGGTTGAAACACCTCTCCAACTTTATATTGCCATGTGCCTTTTAGGTCTATTTTTTCATCATTATTTGTCATAAAATACGGTTTATCTGGCACGAATCCACCCTTGCCCGCAGTATTTGTCACTCTGATAACGAAGGTATTTTTACCTGCTTTTAGTAAATCAGCAGGAATTTCGTATCGCCTTGGAGGATATTGATAAGTGATATTTCCGATTTTTTTTCCATTTACATACATTTCGTCGGCATCAATTATTCGCCCCATATAAAGTTTGATTGCTTTCCCAATCCAACTTTGTGGAATATCAAATTCGCGTCTAAACCAAACTATACCGTTCAAATCTTTCAAGCCTTGGTCTTCCCAAAAACCTGGAATATTTATATTTCGCCAACCTTTTGACTGATAATCAGCACTTTCCCAATGTTCAATTATTCCTAAATCTCGAAGAATTGGCTTATTTATTGAAACAGCAGGCCGGCGATTCATTGAGTTAATATATGCTGAATCTTTGTTTTTGGCAATAGTTTTCTGAATATCGGCAAAGTTTTTAAAACCTCCTTCGCTTATCCAAGCTTCAATGGGAGTACCTCCAACAGAGCTATTGATGATACCAATTGGTACTTTGTATTTATCATAAATTTCACGGGCAAAAAAGTAAGAAACGGCACCAAACATAAGAATATCTTTCGGATTTGCCGTTTTCCACTCACCCTGCGGAAAATCATCTTTAGGAGCATTCAAATTGCTTAGCGTTTGAACGAAAAAATTACGAATATCAGGATAATTAGCTGTGGCAATATCGTCTGGGTATTTTTCTTTTACTCGTTCCATCGGAATCACCATATTGCTCTGCCCACTGCAAAGCCATACATCACCGAATGCTATATTTTTAATTGCGATTTCGTTTTTACCTTTCATTAACATTTCAAAACCACTACCAGCAGGTTGTGCTGGCAACAGAATTTCCCATGAACCGTTATTATTGGTGGTTGTTTCATAATCTTTTTTATTGAAAGTGAGAGTTATATTTTCTTTAGGAGAAGCCCAGCCCCAAATTTTAATGAGTTGGTCACGCTGCAAAACAATATTATCAGAAATGAGTTTTGGTAATCGAATTTGGGCTTTTAGATGAATATTGCCAAAAAAGAAAAGCCAAAAAAATATTTTAATAATTTTCATAAAAGGATGGGTCAAGATATTGCTATGAACACAAATTTTAAAAGTATTTATACTTTTTTATTGTAGAATTATTTTCAACTGATAAAATCGTTTATTCTCAACTCCAAATTTATATAAATAAAGTCACTTTTTTATTAAATTTTGATGAAGCTCATGCTGATTATATCTATTCTTTCATTTATAATAAGATTGAGATATTCTTAAACAACAAAAGCCTTAGTAGAAACAATACTTTATCTCCTTCGGTTTTATAGGTTTTTACACTTTTACCCAATTCAGTAATCCGCTTATTAGCAGGCAAATTTAATTTAGCAGATGTATTGGCAGGAACGGTAAATTTATAAGTTGTTTTACCTCCTTATGCATTAATGAATTTTCTGGGCGTTCTTCCCACCATCATCTTTATTTTTTCGAGCAATGGCTTTATTTAAAGAATCAATTTAAAAGGCTTGTTTTCAGCATTGAAAGCACTTGAAAAACGAAATTGCATGAAAGGCTTGCGTGTCAATCAATTTCCCTTTTTCAGATTTTGCAACTGATTCTTGGGCAAATTTAATACTCGTTGTACGCTCAATTCCAGATGATGCTCCTTATACTATGGTTAGAATATTTTTAAATCTTTTAATTATCTTTGTTTAAAATATTTATTTTCTATGGAAATTGTCAGTTTATCACAATTAGATGTTGCTAATGGAATTTATTCCTATGCTGATTATCTTACATGGAAATTCGACCAAACAATTAAAATATATAATGGAAATTATATAATTTTTTAGATAATTATTTTCTCATTCCTACTACTAATAATTTTCTCGCCATCAAAAAAATATTCTAAATAGTAAAAAAAATCATCTAATTTTCAGGTAAGCTTCTCAACTAAAACTGCAATCTCTTCAACCTCAAACATTTTTACAAAGTAAAAAAACAGTCTAATTTATTAGTTTTTATAAGATATTTATTGCTTAAACCTTTTTAAGCCCTATCAAATAATTGGATTCTGAAGGCTTAAAATAATCAAATTCTTTTTTTGTCATTCGTCCAAAAAGTATTATATTTTAGCATTATATCAATAGATAATAGGACTTAGATTATATACTTTTGTTTAATCTTTAAACCCTATTTTCTTAAACTTTATAATCTTACACATGTCAGACCCTATTTTAATTCTTCTCGTTGGCGTTGTAATAGTCATTGGCGGTATAATTGGCTTCAAACTGCACCCTTTCTTAGCTTTATTGTTGGCGGCTTTAGTAGTATCATTGCTTACGCCTGTCGAATTTGTTGAGCAATTTTATTTATCAAAAGGAGCAACAACAATTGATGCTTACAAGCAAGCCCACAAAAGTATTGGCGAACGCATTGGGATAGAATTCGGGAATACATGTGCAAAAATTGGTATTTTGATTGCCATGGCAGCAATCATTGGCAAAGCAATGCTTGATAGCGGTGCTGCAGAAAAAATCATTAGAGCTATGCTCAAAATTACTGGCGAGAAAAACGCTCCAATCGGTTTTATTTTGAGTAGTTTTTTTCTTACAATTCCTGTTTTTGTAGATACTGTTATTTTCTTGATGATGCCATTGGCAAAAGCAATGGGAATGCGATTAAAGAAAAATTATTTGCTACTTGCACTTTCTGTAATTGCTGGGGCAGTGATGGCAAATTCCTACGTTCCACCTTCACCTGGCCCATTATATTTGGTAAGTGCTATGAACGTGCCAATTGGACTAATGATGGTTTGCGGTTCGCTTCTTGGACTTTGTACCATTACTATTGGCTATTTTATAGCGATTTTCTTGAACAAAAAATATGATATTCCCCTCCGTGATTCGCCAGATGCTCGTTTAGAAGATATCAAAGCTATTGCCGAAAAAGATGATAAGGATTTGCCTTCATTAACTTGGGCTTTGCTTCCTGCGGTTTTTCCTTTAGTTACGATTTGTATTCGTTCGGCTTTTGAAGCTTTCGTAAAAACTAAAGAGCCTTTGACCGATTTTTCATTAATTAATAGATTAATTGATGTTATTCTTTTCTTTGGTGATAAAAATATTGCTTTGTTAATGGGAGCAATTTTTGCACTGCTGGTATTATCAAATCAGAAAAAAACTACTAAAGATAAGCTAACTGCATTCGTACAAACTGCACTCATGAGTGGCGGCGGAATCATTTTGATTACAGCCGCAGGTGGTGCATTTGGCGGAATGTTGCAACAAACGGGCATCAGCACTCGCATTGCCGATTTAACAAAAGATTACCAAATGGCATTGATTCCATTAGCCTTTTTTATTACGATGGTCGTTCGTACTGCACAAGGTTCTGCAACCGTTGCCTTGATTACTGCTTCTGGAATTTTGGCAGGAATGGCACAAAATGCGAACTTAGGTTTTCATCCAGTGTATCTATGTTTAGCAATCGGAAGCGGAGCAAAACTTATTCCATGGATGAATGACGCAGGTTTTTGGATTATGTGTAAAACTTCAAATCTAACTGAACAAGAAGCACTTAAAACCATTGCCCCAATGCAAAGTTTGATGGGCCTTGCAGGTGTAATTCTAACAATGATAGCCGCATGGATTTTTCCGATGGTGTAATTTGTAAATTATAATTGGCAAACTGGTTATTTGTTTTTTTTGGCTGGTTAGTTATTTTCTAAGTAGCCTCGAGTTTTTAATGGATGATTAACCTTTCATTGGCAAAAAGTTTATTAACAGATAAAAGTTTACCAGTTGCCAAGCCACCAGTAAACAATAAACATTGAGATGATTAAAAATATAGTCATAAAAACAAACCCAAACGATAATGTAGCAATCATAGCCAATACCGCAGGAATAAAACGAGGAGCAATTGTCTTAACTGGAATTGTGCTTGAAGAAGATATTCCGATGGGGCATAAAGTTTGTTTACAAACTTTAAATATGGGCGATGCTGTAATTCGTTATGGGCAAACGATAGGTTTTGCCAATAAGATAATAGGAAAAGGTTCTTGGATAAATGAAACAAATATTAGCCTTCCAAACCCACCGAATTTAGAAAACATTTCTTATGCAAAAAGTGAATTTTCAACTCCCAAAGCTCTTGAGGGTTACACTTTTAAAGGCTATCGAAACCATGATGGAAGCGTGGGCACTAAAAAAGTACTAGCCATAACTACCAGCGTGCAATGCGTAGCTGGAATCACAAATTTTATTGAAAATAAAATCAGAAAAGAGTTACTACCACTTTACCCAAATGTTGATGACGTGGTAGCTTTTAATCATAGTTATGGTTGTGGAATTGCGATAGATGCACCTGCAGCAATTTTTCCGATTCGTACAATTAAACACATTGCCCAAAACCCGAATTTTGGTGGAGAAATAATGATTATTGGTTTGGGTTGTGAAAAATTAAGACCAGAGAGATTACTTCCAGATGATGATGGACTTCGGCTTCGCTCAGCCGCTGAAACAGATACTGAGCGAAATATCCTTTACCTTCAAGATGAATCTTTCGAAGGCTTCTATGAAATGGTTGATGGTATTATGAAAATGGCCGAAAGGCATCTCAAAAAACTTAATCAACGAAAAAGAGAAACTTGCTCAGTGGCTGATTTAGTTGTAGGAATGCAATGTGGCGGAAGCGATGCTTTTTCTGGTTTAACTGGCAATCCAGTGTCTGGCTTTGCCGCTGATTTGATTGTGAAAGCAGGTGGAACCGTATTTTTCTCTGAAGTTACCGAAGTACGTGATGCCATTCATTTGCTTATTCCTCGCTGTGAAAGTGAAGAAGTTGCTCAAAAACTCAAAGACGAAATGGCTTGGTACGATAATTATCTAAATCAAGGAAATGCCGATAGAAGTGCCAACACAACCCCAGGTAACAAAGGCGGAGGATTAAGCAATATTGTAGAAAAAGCCCTTGGTTCGGTTGTAAAATCTGGTACAAGTCCGATTGTAGATGTAATTTCACCAGGGGAAAAAATTCGTAAAAAAGGATTAAATTTTGTGGCAACCCCCGCCAGTGATTTTGTTTGTGGAACACTCCAATTAGCAGCAGGCATGAATATGCACGTTTTTATCACAGGTCGTGGCACGCCTTACGGTCTAAACATGGTTCCTGTTATAAAAGTAAGTTCAAATACAAAACTTGCTAATCGTTGGCACGATTTGATAGATTTTGACGCAGGTCCAGTAGCTTTCGGACAAAAAACTATCGAAGAAATGGGCTGGGAATTATTCCACCTCATTCTCGAAATTGCCAGTGGAAACAAAAAAGTAGCTACCGATAAATTAGGACTTTATAATGATTTGGTTCTTTTTAATCCGGGGCCTTTGACGTAAATTAGTTATAGTGTATTTGTTATTTGTGGACTGGTTTATTAGTTAATTCACAAAATATAAATGTGAATTTTACATATTTAGAAATCTAAAAACAATGAAATTTCCAAAAATCAAAGAATTCCATATCACACCAATTGCAGTTATTGACCCTCCGTTGCTCAATGCCGCTGGGCTTCACGCTCCTTATGCTTTGCGTACTGTTGTAGAACTCGTAACTGAAGATGGCATCAGTGGTGTAAGCGAAATTCCAGGCAATATCGAAATAGATAAAGCACTCGAAAAAAGCCGACGATTTATCATCGGTCAAGACCCTTTTCAATTAAATAATATCAGAGATATTTTATCCGCTAATTTCGATTCAGAAGATACTATCAAAAGAGGCGATACTCCTTGGGATCAACGTACTTTGGTACATATTTTTAGCTCAATTGAAGTAGCCTGTTTGGATATTGTTGGCAAAATCGTCAATCGTCCAGTGGTAGATTTGTTAGGTGGAAAACGTCGTGATAGAGTACCATTTTCGGCGTATCTTTTTTATAAATATGAAGGTGCGGGTGGCGAACTGGAATTCGGATCAGACCCCAATTCTTCGGGTTGGGATGCGGCTCGGCAAGCAAGTGCATTGAACCCAGCAGAGATTGTTGCACAGGCAAAAGCCATGTGTAAAGAATTTGGTTTTCAGTCGATTAAGTTAAAGGGTGGTGTTTTTGAACCTCGTCAAGAAGTAGATGCGATTTTTGCCTTACATGAAGCATTTGGGGAAAATACACCGTTAAGAATCGACCCAAATGCACTTTGGACTGTTGAAACTTCTATAAAATATGGTAAAGAAATGGAAGGCATCATAGAATATTTAGAAGACCCATGTCGTGGACAAGAAAATATGGCTGCTGTAAGAAAAGCATTGAAAACGCCTTTGGCAACCAATATGTGCACAACCTCATTTCAAGATATTCCACGAAGTTATTCTTTAGGTGCAGAAGACATTATCTTATCTGACCATCATTTTTGGGGAGGCTTGCAGGATTCTATGAAATTGGCAGCTATTTGTCAGACTTTTGGCCGTGATTTGTCGATGCACTCTAATTCACATTTAGGTATTTCTTTGGCGGCAATGGTACATTTAGGAGCAGCTATTCCAAATTTTAAATATGCACTAGATACGCATTATCCGTGGCAATCTGATGAAATTATTGTTGGAGGACGCATGAAATTTGAAGATGGAGCAGTCGCTGTTCCAACGGGCCCGGGTTTAGGCGTAGAACTAGACCGAGTAGCTTTAGCAAAACTACACGAAAACTATAAGAAGTGCGGTCTTACTAAACGAAACGACGAAATAGAAATGCAGAAAGTACAGCCAGATTGGAAATTTAAGGCCACGAGATGGTAGGCTATTTATTGGAGATTGGTTGGTTATTGGTGAACTGGTTAAATCAAGAAATAATAGACCAATAGGCTAATGAACAAGTAAACAATTTCCACATAACAAATAACGATTTTCGAATATTCAAATTTATTAAACAACAAATTAAACAATAAATCCCCCTTTGGGGGCTTGGGGGCTTATGGAACTATCAAAAATAAAGTCATCGCTCGAAGACGGGCTTCTTTCATTTCCAATTACTGATTTTGACGAAAACGGAGAATTCAATGCCGAAACCTTTGCCGACCGTGTACAATGGTTTGTGAGCCACGATGTTTCATCCGTTTTTGTGGCAGGTGGAACGGGTGAGTTTTTTTCATTATCAGTAGCAGAATATGAGCAAATTGTAAATATCTCGGTTAAAGTTGTAGCTGAGCGAGTGCCAGTGATTGCGAGTGCGGGCAGAAGTGTTGCAGAAGCAAAAACATTCACCCAAATCGCTGAAAAGGCGGGAATTCACGCCATTTTACTTTTTCCTCCTTATTTAACCGAATGTCCGCAAGATGGAGTCTATAAATATGCCAAAACAATTATGCAAAACACCTCATTACCAGTCATTTATTATAACCGTGGAAATGGCATTTTATCGGCAGAATACATCAAAAAACTTGCCGATACTTGTCCAAATTTTGTAGGTTTGAAAGACGGAACGGGCAATATTCAAGATTTGAATGATATTATTAAAACAGTCGGAAAACGACTTTCCTATATTGGTGGAGTTCCGACGGCCGAAATTATTGCAGAGGCATATTTATCAATTGGCGTAAATACTTATTCTTCGGCGGCGTTCAATTTTATGCCAGAATTAGCTAATAAATTTTATAAGGCTCTACGTGCAGGCAATAAGGCAAGGGTTGATGAAATTACACAGAAATTTTATATTCCTTTGGTCAGATTACGTGGCAAAAAGAATGGTTATGCTGTAAGTTTAATTAAAGCAGGTGCAAAATTGATTGGCAAGAATGCGGGTGATGTTCGCCCACCGCTCACTATGCCAACTGAGGTTGAAGTTGAACAACTTCGACAGATAATTGAGCAAAACAAATAATTTTTTGAAATCGCAGGCTGAAATTGAAGCCTTCGATTTCAAAATTTATTGTTTTATCACCTTCAAATACTTAAAATACCCTTCTATCCAATTACCTAGCCAAAGTTCATTCAAAAAAATGATTAACTAAAAGAAAACAGAGATATTTTCATTATCCCAACCATCTTTATATCCATATTGAGCACCAGATTTTCCCGAAAGTAAGTTGTGCGAATGAACCGCAATTGGAGCTTTGCTTTGTGCATACCCACTAAATAAGGCAAGAACACCAACAAAGAACAGTAGTTTTTTGAGAAGTTTAATTCCCAAGCATACTGGCAATTAGTAATCTTAAGTTACTTAAATAAAGAGTTAACAAAAGAATAATGTTAAACACGGTATCGTAACAATTTGAAGATGTAATTTTGATTAAGCTTAAACCAATTAATGAGAACTTCAAAACTTACACTCTTGGTCATGAAAAACATACTCTTACTCGCCCTTTCACTCCTGTTGTGCTATCCCATGTTTGCACAAAATCTCAACCAAACGCAAATCATTGGTAGCCATAATAGCTACAAAATTGCTATGGCACCCGAGATTCTTACTTACCTCCGTGGCATGAATGCCAATACTGCCCAAGGACTTGAGTACGAGCATGCTCCACTTGAAAAACAATTGGACATGGGTTTGAGAAACTTAGAACTTGATGTTTTTCACGACCCTCAAGGAGGCCGGTATGCGCAACCTAAAGGGATAGAAATTATCAAAAAAGGAGGAAACCCCAACTTCACCTTTGACCTAGAAAATAAGTTGACTCTACCAGGTCTCAAAATGTTCCATGTACAGGATCTTGATTTTCAGTCTCATTACCTCGTTTTTGCAGAGGCCCTTCAGGCACTAAAAAAGTGGAGCAACGCACACCCGAACCACCACCCCATCTTTATTCTGGTCAATGCGAAGGATGCTCCCATCCCAAATACGGTTCGTCCACTTCCCTTCACCGCGACGGCCTTGGACAGTATTGACTTGGAAATCAGAACTCACCTCGGCTTGGAGAAGCTAATCATCCCAGACCAAGTAAAGGGAAATTTTTCATCCTTGGAGCAAGGTGCCCTAAACGGCAACTGGCCAGCCCTAGACCAAGCTAGGGGTAAATTTTTGTTTGTATTGGACGAAAGTGAAGAGAAAATTAGAACCTATTTAACTAAAAAACCAGGCTTAGCCAATGCCGTATTTTTCGTCAACCTGAAGGAGGGTAACCCAGAAGCTGGATTCCGCATAATCAACGATCCTGTAAAAAACGAAGCCTATATTCAAGAATTGGTTCGAAAGGGCTATATGATACGTACCCGATCCGACTCGGGCACGAAAGAGGCACGCACCGAAAATTACACCCAGTTTGAAAAAGCAAAATCCTCAGGAGCCCAGGTCATCTCCACCGATTATTACCTCCCGTCCAAGCTATTCAAATCCACGTACAAGGTGTCTTTTGAAGGAAACAAGTATGAACGAGCAAATCCAGTTCTCAATCCAAGTAAAAAATAAGTTGAAACCTATATTTTGGGTTCCTGTTGTTCTTGGGACGGTCCTCCAATTTTATGGCAGTTCCGTTTTTGCGTAGCACTACCCACCGATTCCCTAGCCTACACCCAATTTCATTTGTGGGAACTGATTCATTTGCGGTTCCTCAAATAGGACTGGTACGAAGACCTTGGGCTACTTGTAATTGCCCTCGATACCGCATCGCTACAGCAATGGTCTGCTTTACTTGCGGAATAAAAAGAAGCATACCTCAATCAGTAACCACTCTACCAAAAGACTCAGCCAACTGAGGATATTAAGGTTAAAATTTGATAGAGGATTTTTACTTGATAAAAAACGGAGGTCACCTGGCTAAGTCTTTGATTCCTCAGAAACGATTAGCCGTTTATTCGCAGATCTTCCCGGTAAAAATAGCAGGGGAAAAGAATTCAAATCCCCTTTCAAGTCAGCTAGCCGACTTTTCAAGCATCTTTTCCGCCCCTATCCAAGGCTTGCCTTCGGACGATTTTGTTATTGACCTACACAGTCTGGAAATCAGGAGAGTCCACTAATTAACGAGATTAAAAGAAGGGCATAAAAAAACCGATCGACAAAGCCGATCGGTTTTTTTGGTAAAAATTAAGGTTTTCTATAAGTTATAGTAAGTGGTTATTAATTAATAACCTGGGTTTTGAACTAGATATCCTTTTTCGTTAGATGAACCATCGATAGCTCTCTGAGGAATAGGGAACAAACGCTTGTTAGGATCTGCACTTGTTTTACCGGTCCACGTTTTTTCGAACTTGCCAAAACGGATCTGGTAGTTTCTTCTGAACGCTTCCCAGTACAACTCAAAACCTGATTCTCTAAACAAGATATCTGTCGTTAGTGTAGACAAAGCAGCTGGACGCTGACTTGCTCTGGCAGATCTTGAAGTTCTCAAGGTATTGACATCAGCCAAGGCACCTGCATTGTCTCCATTTCTCAATTTAGCTTCAGCTCGCATCAAGTAGATTTCACCCAAACGGATCAAAACCAAGTCAACACTGCTGTAAGAACAGCAATCTGGACCTGTACTGCTGAATTGGTACTTTGAGAATCTGTAACCCGTGTTGTGCAGACTTCCTTGTTCTGTAAAGTCAACCTGCAAGTTGTGGTCTACATAAGTTCTATTGGCACCGCTGGTTCTTGTGTTGATCACTGGATAGATTCTTACTTTGCCATCCGGACACAAGATGATTTTTCCACCTGCGTCTTTTCTTGGTCCCCAAATAACTCCACGAATGATACCACGATCAATTTGGAAAGACTTGGCATCCACGCAGTAGTATTGGTTCTCGTCGTTTGCAGGAGTAATACCTTTCAGGTCCTGTAGGTTTGCAGGAACCATCGTTTGTTTCATGCTAAAACGAGCATCTGCCACCGCTGGATCTACTGAACCATAAGCATCTACCCAAGTTTGGTAAAAATCTGGCGTCATCGCTGCTGCATCTGTACCACGGGTATTTGGAAATTCAGGTCGTGGAACCTGATCACCCGAAATTGACCAGTACTGCCATCTTTGGTGCTCCGTCTGCAATACACCACGCTGATCCATCGCGAAGATAAGCTCGCGGTTGTTGCTGTTGTTGTCACCGAAAATATCGAAGTACTCAGGAGAAAGTGCATAAGGTCCTGCGATGATATCGTTAGTGTACTTGATCACATTGTCCATATCTTCTTTTTTGAAGACAGGAACTCCGTAAGGAGCACGATAAACTGCAGCATTCAAGTATAACCTTGCCAATAGTGCTTTCACGGAAAACTGGTTTAATCGACCAGCACCTTTATCGCTTTTAATAAGGTCTCTTACGGAAAGCAATTCCGTTTCGAGGTAGGTAATTGCTTCCTGTCCTCTCAAGATTTCAGACTTATCGTTTGTAGCATTTTTCTTAAATACTAAGCCCCAGTTGTCAAGAATCATCATGTTAATGTATGCCTTCATGGCAACCATCTCGTAAACTCCATCCTGAGCAGCAGTATTTCCTTTTTTAGCTTCCGATTTCAATTGCTCCTCTGCAGTCAAGGCACGAGATAAACCTAGGGTCATGTAGGTCCAAGTATCACCTACCAAGCTATTACCTGGCGTAGTTAGGCTCTGGTGTACAGCAATGTACTTACCGCCATCATACCAGTCTCTTCCACCTCGGTAAGGAAGGATTGCTTCATCAGAAGCAATTTCCTGAAGACCAAAATTTGCTGTGTGTAACCAAATCGCACCTCTCAAAAAGCCGTATACCGGACCAATTGAACCACTTACTACTTCCGCCTGACCTGAACCCGTTAGGGATTCGTCAATGATATCTTCTTCTAGCGTTGTACACCCGAAAATTGTGAAGAAGAATACAGATAACGTCAACAATTTAAATACTAGTAATTTTTTCATTTTTTTTCGATTTTAAAAATCTTGAATTGTAATTAGAATGTTAAGTTTAGACCAATCAAGAAAGTTCTAGCCTTAGGGTAAGTAAATCGGTCGATACCGAATGTTTGAATACCGCCAGAAGTTGAACCTGTGTTTACTTCCGGATCAAATCCAGAATAGTTTGTCAAAACGAATAGATTTTGACCGGTCATAGAGAATTGAATATTCTGGAATGCTTTACCTAAGCCTACTTTACTTGGCTGTACGTTGTACGCAAGAGTAGCGTTATTCAATCGTAGGAAAGATCCATCTTCTAGGTAACGGGTAGATACAATGTTGGCGTTAGCTAAAGTTTCAGTAGGGTACTGCACTGCAAAGTCTGTAGTATTGTTGGACTGAGCCAATAACGCCTTAGGAAATAAGGTCATGTTTGTATGGTTAAACACCTTGCTTCCAGACAATCCATTAAAGTTTAAGCCCAACTGGAAATTTTTGTAATTGAAGTTGGAATAGAAACCATAGATTAATTTTGGTATCGCACTACCAACTACAGCTCGGTCATTGTCCAACACCTTGCCATCCTTATTGGTATCCTTGTACACACTGATACCATCCTTCATTCCTTCAAACTCGTACATGTAAAAGGCTCCAATCGGCTGATTGTTGATGTATCCATTGATGGTAGCACCGGTCTGTCCAGAACCCTGAGCTGCACCAGTAACCAAAACAGCATAGGGAGAATCAACTACTTTGTTTTGGATATAGGTGATGTTACCTCCAAAATTGTAGGTAAATGAGCCCTTTGGATTAGATTTGTAATCCAAGGCCAATTCTAGTCCATTGTTCACAATTTTCATGTCTGGGATATTATTCCAGAATGTAGCGGTTGGCTGAATAGGGTCAGCTGGAACAACCTCCAAGAGAATGTTGGAAGACACCTTGCTGAAATAATCCAAGGTACCTGTCAATCTGAAGTTGAACAAGGAGAAGTCAACACCAAAATCTAGCTGAGAAGATACTTCCCACTGCAAATCTGGGTTGGCCAATCGTGTATACGTAATTCCATAAGGATACTTGTCAATCGTAGTTGCTGCCGGATCGAGAGGATAGGTGTTAAAACTTCCTGCACCTGTCGCTAATCTGTTTTCAGAGAAACTTGCAAGGGTAATTTTTGAAGGAATTTCCTGATTACCTGTTACACCATAGCTTGCACGAACCTTCAAGTTATTGAAGAAAGAGTTTGCCATGAAATCTTCGTTAGTCACGTTCCATCCCAAAGCAACTGAAGGGAAGTAGCCATACTTGTTATTGGCACCAAACTTAGAAGAACCATCCGCTCTAAAAGTTGTTGTTACAAGATATTTGTTGGCATATGCGTAATTCACACGGCCAAAGTAGGATTGCAATTCATTTCGTACCGCATCAACACTTACAGCAGTTGGGAGCGTTAGTGTGCTAGTCTGATCTTGGTACCTTGGCTCGATGTTGTTATTTACAAAACCCTGGAAAGAAATGGTCTTGCTTTCATCTCTCAAATCTTGGTAAGAGTGTCCTGCCAATAAGGTCAAATTATGAGACTTCGAAGACCAGTTGTAGCTTAAGGTATTTTCTACGAGCTGGTTGGTGTTGGGATCAAAGATCACATCCAAGGCACCATTCGAAATGTTACCCTCGTTTACTATCGAAGGAAATGGCTTGTATTGAATATCACGGTTCGTAGCAGAATAATCAACGCCAAAGTTCAACTTATATACCAAGCCCTTGGCAAGCTGAAGTGAAGGAGAAATAGAAGCCAATATTCTATTATTGGTTGCCATGTCTTTATATATTTGGTTTCTTCTTAATGGATTTAGCGAATTGGTCGGCAAATTTGTTGGCTGTCCGTTGGTGTACGCAGGAATTGTTGGATTCAAGGTGATCATGTCGCTGATCACAGAAGTAATCGCAGGACGCAAGTTCTCAGTACGAGAAGCAGTTAGGTTGTAGTCCACATTCAACTTACCATTTAACGCCTTCTGGGTGATGTTTAATTTACCAGAGTAACGCTTTAAGTTGCTGTTTTTCAAAATACCGTCCTGATCTTGGTAGCCCATTGAAGCAAAATAGGAGAACTTGTCACTGGCTGCACCACTTAAAGAAAGGTTTGCATTTTTAGCAATACCCACTTGGGTCAACTCGTCTTGCCAGTTGGTATTTCCATTCAAATCCACTAAAGTTCCACCTACTGCCTTTACCTGCTTACGGAAAGTGGCAGCATCAAATACAGGAAGTTGGTTTGGAAGGGAAGCGAATCCAGTAGACAAATTAAAGTTTACTTGACCCTTACCTGATCCTTTTTTAGTGGTGATTACCACTACACCGTTGGATGCTCTTGAACCGTAAACCGCTGTTGCACTCGCATCTTTCAACACGTCAATGCTCGCAATATCGGCTGGGTTGATAAAGTTTAAAGGGTTTGTCGCTACACCAGTAGAGGAGTTGTCTAGCAAGAAGCCATCCACTACATACAATGGCTGAGTTCCAGAACGCAAACTTCCTACACCTCGGATGATCACATTTTGGTTGGCTCCTGGCTCACCACTTGTAGAGGTAATGGCAACACCTGCCAATTTACCTTGCAATAGTTCACCTGGGTTATTTACTACACCCTTGTTAAAATTTTCGCTTTTAACGGAGGAAATTGCTCCAGTAATATCGGAACGTTTTTGGATACCGTATCCCACAACCACAATTTCATTCAGCTCAGAACTGTCTCGCTCCAATTGAATCGATAAGGTAGTTAATCCATTTACTGAAACTTCCTTTGAGTTATAGCCCAAATAGGAAATTACTAAAATGGCGTTTGTTGGTACATCCAAAGAAAATTTACCCTCCGAATCGGTAACAATACCTGTAGTAGTGCCTTTTACACGGATATTTGCTCCCGGAAGTGCCGCACCATTTTCATCAAGTACAGTTCCTTTTACCAGTCCAAGTGGTGCATTTTTATTGTCGCTAACTTTGCCCGCTGCTTGAGTTTGTTGGGTAAAAGTAAAGTTGAGGGTGAGCAGCAAACATGCCGTCATTAAACCCCTCCAAAAGCTTTTTTGAGCAATCATAATTGAGTAGTAGTTTGGTACTGAAATTATTTTGAGTTAATAATTTACAAAACTACCTCAAGTCTATTGCTTGAATATTAAAGCCGCATTATCAAATAATTAAGAATGTCCTTGAAAAATTAGCTTTGAGAGACCAATTCTACTAAAATTGGCTCTCTCCAGACAATACAGGGATTATACTATTTATAAATTCGACAATTCATTCACCCTCCGAAGGTAAGATAAACTGAGATTGTATATTTTTTTCGCACACAAAACTCTTATAATTTTGTGTCCAAATGGAAAAGACAGGTATCAACAAAAAGCGTCGTAAATACGATGAAAGTTTCAAAATAGAACTTTTAAAAATGCTTAAGTCAGGCCGAAGTGTTGCCAAAGTTTCACGAAAAATGAGGATAGGAGAAAATCTGCTGTACAAATGACGTTCGGAAGAAAATGGTCAAGAAAAGCCAGTGAAATTGGAGATAAATACAGGGATTGAACACCTTCGTAAACAGCTCAAACAAGCTGAAATAGAACGTGATGTTTTAAAAAAATCGGACCGCCGAAGCGGCCTTAGTTATATTCGGTCGGGTAACGAAACAGAAACTTACGAAAATCAAACAAATAACATTATGAGTTTTAGTTGCCCTCCACAATTTTGATTTCTTCTTCGGTTAGCTCATATAATTGGTAAACCATTGCATCAATTTCGTCATCAGTTTTATCAATTTCGGTTTTTATGGCTTGTACTTTTTTACATTCTGACAAGAAATATTCTTCCCATTCGGCTTCGTCGGCAAGGCTTAGTTTTATTTTCTTTTTTGCCAACTCTGCTATAAATTCCTTATAATCAAGTAAATACTAGTTTTCTAACTTGGTAGAAAGTTCGCTTAGATTGAATTTTCGTTGAATGGTTCGCTGGAATTTTTGAGATTGTTCTTGTAGGTTTTTGTTTAATGAAAGCATCAAATCTGCTTTTAGTGATGGAAAATAAAAAATATAATCTTTTACAACTCGAAAATAAGGTTTGCGTCATAACTGGTGCGGCTTCAATCAGAAGTATCGGCTACGGAACGGCAGAACTTTTTGCGGCTCATGGAGCGAAATTAGTAATTTTGGATTTGGTAATGAACAACCAAATAGCCCATGATTTAGTCAATCAAATTGAAATACAAACAGGTAAGAAAGTAGAAATAATTTGTCTTCAATGTGATGTAAGAAGTACTGAAGCTTGTGAGGAAGCTATTCAAAAAGTTATTTCACATTTTGGTACAATTGATTGCTTAGTGAATTGTGCAGGAATTGTAAAGTCAGAAGGGATGCTGTCGATTACAGAGCAAGATTATGATTTAATCATGGATGTAAACCTTAAAGGTGCGTTTAATATTTGTAAAAGTGTTTTGAAAGTATTTACTGAAAAACAATCGGGAGTTATCGTAAATTTGGCTTCCTTAGCGGGACAGCGTGGAGGTGGACTTGTCGGTGGCTCGCATTATGCAGCATCAAAAGGTGGTGTAATTAGTCTTACTCGTTCAATCGCCAGAGAATTCGCTCCAATGAATATTCGAGCTAATGTAATCTGCCCCGCCATGATAGAAACGCACATGTTAGACGGGCTTTCAGAGGAGCAATTAGATCATGTAATTGCAGGAATTCCTTTAAAAAGAGTTGGGAAAACCTCTGAATTAGCAGGAGCTTGTCTGTTTCTTGCCTCCGACCTTTCAGGCTTTGTAACAGGTGCGACAATTGATGTGAACGGGGGAATTCATATTCATTAAGCAATGAAAAAAAACTATTTCTTTTGGCTTTTAGCTGTTCAAAAAGGAGTTTAACTCAGTAGAAAATACTTTCACACCCCACATTTGCGAAAGATAGACTCGCAATCATAAATCTTTTGGCAGGTTCAGCGTTTGGTTCTGATCTTGCGTCGAAAGCCTATTGGACTAAAATGTTTACCGAAGATACCACCTTCGACCGAGAAATAAAACAAAATAAAGGGCGTATAGAAATATTGAAAATTATAAATACTCCAGAGCAAAATGCGGCAATAAAAGCAGGGATGACGCATTAGTCATGCTCCACACATCGAACTCAATGTTGGTTGTGCTGCTGCGAGCTATCTGCTCATCATCATGCAGATTCAACTACTTCCCATGTGAAACTTGCGGGTAAAGTCTTTTCGCTGATTTCTCAGCTCATCAAGTTACGCTAAAAAAATACATACTCGTGCGAACCATCATTGGCTGGAAAAGTAACTCGACATGTTGTAAGACCTATTTCAGTGGATGATTCTGGTGATATTATTAAAAATTTGTTAAAAAAATGATTAGCTAAAAGAAAAACTCTCCTTTAGCTAATCAAAATATCAACACTTCTTCTGTACTTATGACTTAGCTTGCTCAGACATGAACGGCTGATTATAATATCGTTTACCCGTTGTTTTAAACAAAGCGTTGGCCACTGCACCAAAAACTGGCGGAAATGGCGGCTCGCCAAGTCCAGTTGGGTCGATGTCGTTTTCTACGAAATGTACATCAATTTTCTTAGGTGCTTCGTTATGGCGAATCATACGATAATTGTGGAAATTATTTTGTTCTGGAACGCCATCTTTATGTGTCAAAGCTCCATAAAACGACTGTCCAATCCCATCAACCACCGCACCTTGTACCATGTTTCGGGCGGCATCTGGGTTTACGACTACGCCACAGTCTACGGCACTTGTTACTTGTTCCACATACGGTTGTCCATCACGCATCACCATATCAACCACGTGACCAGCATACGAATTATGGCAGAAATAAGCGGCTACGCCACGTTTTTTGCCTGCATTTTCTGGTTTATCCCAACCTGATTTTTCTTTCAGTAATTCTAAAACTCCTATATATCTGTTTGCATCGTAATCATTATTTTTGCCTACTGGATTTTCTTTGGCTCTTCTCAATAAATCAAGGCGGAAAACAATTGGGTCTTTGCCCATTGCTTCTGCCACTTCATCCAAAAATGATTGCTCGGCGGCCGCATTGAAATTAGAACGAGGAGCTCTGAACGCACCAATCGTTATATTAGAAGGAATCTCCCAACCATCGGCTAAATAATTATCCACCGCACCTGCTGGAAAACGATTGGCATGTATAGGGTTTTCAGGAATTCCTCCACCTGTTACATGAAAACCAATTAGATTTTTATTGGAATCCAAAGCAGCTCTATAAGTGGCTGTGTACATTGGGCGATAAATTCCGTAAGTCATATCGTCTTCACGGGTATAAATCAATTTTATTGGAGCTTTGAGTTTTTGCGAAATACGAGCTGCTTCATATACATACGACCCATAAGCTCTGCGACCAAATCCTCCACCCATACGAGTCATTTGAATCTCGATTTTATCAGCAGGAAGATTCAATAATTTTGCAAGCGTTGGCTCCATCCAACCTGGTGCTTGCAATGGCCCGGCTACTAAAGCTTTATCATCTTGCACATGAGCAAAAAAATTCATTGGCTCCATGGTATTATGTGCCAAAAACGGAGCATTATACGTTCGTTCGATAATCTGAGCGGCATTTTTGAATGCTGCTGCTGGGTCGCCGTCTTTTCTTAATTCTTTAGCTGGCTTTTTGGCATATTCAGCCATCATTTCAAATTGGCTACTGGTTGTTTCCAATCTGCCAGGCACTGTTACTTCTCTTTTTCCACCTCTGCCCGACATGGTATCTTTTACATCGCCAGCGGCCTCCCACTGAATACTTAGTTTCTTGCGGGCGTTCATTACTTCCCAAGTAGAATTACCAACTATGGCAATCATTTCGTTGTGCGTGCGAGTGTCGAAACCGCCTTGCTCAAAACCATCATCATAGAGTTTAAAACTAAAAACATCTTTGATTCCAGCCATTTTTTTTGCGGCCGTGGCATCAAAAGATTTGAGTTTCATACCAAATGCAGGTGGATGCTGAATCATAGCAATCAACATCCCATCTACTCGATAATCTATTCCGAAAAGTGGCTTTCCCGTAACAACTTTTACGCCTTCGGTATTTTTCTTTGAATTTCTAACAATAGAAAAATCTTTTGGGGCTTTCAAATTCACATCTTTCGGAACGGCCATGGTTGCCGCTTTGGCAGCCATTTCGCCATAATTTGCCGATTTACCGCTTGAATGCGATAAAATACCAGCTTTTGTTGTGATTTCGCTTGCAGTAACACCCCAAGTTTGAGCCGCTGCTTCAATCAACATTTGGCGAGCGGCTGCTCCTGCATTTCTCAAAGGTTTCCAGTACATTCTAACCGAATTACTACCACCGGTAAATTGTGGGCCGTATTTCACGTTGTCGTGCGTACTCATTTCTACTACCACATTTTTCCAGTCACAATACAATTCTTCGGCTACCATCATTGGCAATGAAGTCATTACATTTTGTCCAAATTCGGGGTTTGGACATAGGATTTTAATGACATTATCAGGCGTAATTTTGATGTATGCCGACAGTTCAGACCATTGTTCGGGCAGATTCAGAGAAGCTACCTTTTCGGCAGCTTTTGCTTCCGAAAACCAACTAAAACTTAGCATCAGTCCACCTCCCGCCAAAGCAGAAGACTTCAAAAATTCTCTTCTATTTGATATGTTTTTCATTTCAGTTTAATTTTTAGCAGCCGTTTTGATAGCTTCCTTGATTCTTAAATATGTTCCACAGCGACAAATATTGCCACTCATAGCGTTGTCAATATCTTCATCGGTTGGTTTAACATTACTTTTTAGTAAAGCCGCTGCCGACATGATTTGTCCGGATTGACAATAGCCACATTGGGCAACGTCATGTTCGAGCCATGCTTTTTGAACTGGGTGGGTGCCATTTTCAGAAAGCCCCTCGATAGTCGTAATTGCCGATTTTCCAATTGCCGAAACGGGCAATATACATGAACGAGTGGCGTTGCCATCTAAGTGAATTGTGCAAGCACCACACTGAGCCATACCACAGCCAAATTTAGTACCAGGCATATTGAGGTGGTCTCGCAAAACCCACAAAATTGGAGTTGATGGGTCAACATCAACTTGTTGTGTTTTTCCGTTGATTTTTAAAGAATATTTTGCCATGATTTAATGAGTGAATGAGCGAATTAGAGAATGAGTGAATAATACAAAAATCTATAAAATTAACTATATTAAATAATGTTTTTCAAATATAAACTTACAAAAATCAAATAATTTATGATTAGAAGAAATGGCCTTATTTCTTAATCTGATGCGTATCCCTCACACTACTAAATGTCAAGGCAAGCATTTTCCAAGCCTTCTTTTGTTTTTGATAAACTTCGGTAACGGTAAACTCGGTTTTGGCTTCTGTGCCTCTTACCATAGCTATGAGCGTAATTCTGTTCCAAACGATAGCGGTTTTTCCCAAAATTTCAATTGCTGAGTCATGCACTTGGGTTTCTTTGTACCAAATGCTTCCAGTTTTGATGATTTCGAGCTCTTCGTCAGTTTTCCATGTGCCACTCATGTGAACAAACTTAGCTTTGGCATCAAATAAATCTTTAAGTTTATCTACGTTTTTATCGGCCATCCATTGCCATTTATCTTTCGATATTTGCAAGATTTCTTGTTCTTCTTTTGTTGACTGAGCAAAAGAAAAGTGAACAAACAATAAGCTAATTGATAATAAAGAAATTATATGTTTCATTTTTAGTAAAAATAGTTTTTTTTTGTTATTTATTAAATACCTCTTGATTGAATCTTACCTCAATTCTTAAAATGCTTTTTCAACTACATCAAATCTTGCCTTACGAGGGTCGGGTTTAGGTACTATTTTACCGTCAAGCTCTACATCAAGCATATCTTGATTTTGATTGTTGTAAATCGGCCAATTAGGTAAACTAGCCCCATTTGGGTTTCCTGTTTTCGCAAAACTTACCCAATAAGCATTCATTTTTTTGCTAATTCATATTCTGACTCGGTTGGCTTAGGAGGCGGAGCAAAACCTGGAGCATCGAGTGTATTGAATACAAACGAAATTCACCAACTGGCTGTGCTGCATAAGGTATTCCTTTAAAAATTGTTACATCGCCTTCGGTAGCACCTTTTACTATTCCTGCGTTTGTTTTTACAAGTTGGGCTTGTACTGAAACGACAAAAAACAAAAAGAGGAAAGCAACGCCAAAACTATTTTTTTTCATAAAGATTGAATATTTTAAAATGAGATTATCAGAAAAATGGATATTTCTGATTACAAAGTTCAACTTATTTTTAGCTTACATTAGTATAAAAATTACTGATAATCCTACCATTTTTACTGATTGTAGATTAAAGTTTAAAATTGTTGTTTCAAATCGTTTAAGTTTGGGAAGAATTCAACAGAAACAGATATGGAGAAAGTTGTAAACGTAAATAGTATAAGCGAATTTAACGCTGCCAATAATCACAAAACCCTACACCCGTTGGTTACTGTGATTGATTATTCAAAGGCGAATCCGAGAGATTGGGGCGAGGTAGATACTATTAGATTCAACTACGGCTTATATAGTGTTATCTTGAAAGATGTGGTGTGTGGCGATATGCGATATGGTCGTCATTACTATGATTATCAGGCTGGTACATTGGTATTTTATGCTCCTGGGCAGTTTGTAAGTATGGAAAATCCAAAAGTTGTGTATCAACCTATGGGATTTGGTTTACTTTTCCACCCAGATTTATTGATAGGAACTCAACTCGGTAAAAATATTAGTCAATACAAGTTTTTCGATTACCAAACCCATGAAGCGTTGCACCTGTCGGACGATGAGCGGCAACTAATCTTGGATATTTTCGCTAAAATTGAATTTGAACTAAAACAACCCTTCGACAAACACAGTAAAAAGCTCATAGCCAGCAATATAGAGTTGTTTTTGGATTATTGCCAACGATTTTACGACCGACAGTTTATCACTCGTGATGTTGTTCATAAAGGCATTTTAGAAAAATTTGAAGGTTTGTTAAACAATTATTTTGCTTCAGATAAGCCGCACCTCAACGGTTTACCTTCTGTCGCTTATTTTGCAGATGAACTTCATCTATCAGCCAACTATTTTGGCGATTTAATTAAAAAAGAAACAGGTCAGTCGGCAAAGGATTATATTCAAAACAAGACAATTGAGGTTGCTAAGAACAAGGTATTTGAGGGAGACAAATCGGTGAATGAAATTGCTTACGAATTGGGTTTCAAATATCCGCAGCATTTTACGAGACTTTTTAAGCAAAAAGTGGGAGTTTCACCAAATGAATTTCGAGTGTTGAATTAGAGTTTTATCACAAAAAAACAGAGTCCATTAATTGAACTCTGCTTTTAATCATTTTTGCAATAAATAAGTTTTACTTAAACCCAAACTTAATTAGGCCTTCTTTACTTATTTTGATAGCTTCCAAAGGTTTCATACCATCAAAAACCTGGTCCTGCTCCACAATATAATATTTCATACCTGAAAGCTTTTTGTTTTTGAGAATTCGAGCAAAATCAATAGTTCCGTTGCCTACGGGTGCAAAACGACCTTCCTTGTCCATATCTTTTACATGCCATATTTTGAAACGGCCTGGGTACCTTTGGAAGTAAGCCACTGGGTCGGCTCCGGCTTTAGTTACCCAATATAAATCCATTTGAAAATTCACAAATTTTGGATCTAAATTCTCCAATAAATAATCAATTGGCACAACGCCATCTTTATTTGGTTGAAACTCAAAGTCATGGTTATGGTAAAGAAATTCTAAACCTGCCGCATTTGCTTTTTTAGCTACTGTATTCAGAATTTCAGCCAATCTTTCCATGGTTCCTTCCATACCTAATTTTCTTGTTTTTGGGTCAAATTTAAACATTCCCATTGGAGGAACTGGGGCTATAAAATATTTAAAACCTGCGGCTTTTACATCAGCAACAAGCTTATCAGCGTTGTCGAGTGTCATGCTACCCATGTGTACTGAAATAGGTTTTAGACCTAAACTTTTGGTGTAAGACTTGAACTCATCTGGAGTCATACCATAAAACTTGCCATCTTTATAGTCAACCGCCTCAATGTATTTATAACCCAAATCGGCCACTTCTTTAAGAGTAGCTTTTGGGTCTTTACCCATTTCATTTCTTACCGTATAAAGGGTCATTCCGCCCCATTTTTTTTGAGCAAATGTGCTCAGATTTACAGATAGCAATATAAATACTATCAAAATCTTGGAAAATAAACTGTTTATCATAATTAAAATTTGTGGGCTCAACCCGATTAATTTATTTTTGAAACTGATTCTAAAGATTACTAATTAATATTGAAAGAAACTTTTTTGAAATAAACTTATTTCTATTTGACGATTTAGGAAATTCAAAGGATAATCAACCAAAACAGTTTACTTCAATTTTAGATTTATTGGGTCCCAATGAATAATTTTTTTCTTTAAATAACTCTCATTACATGCCAATGCAGGGGCAGCAGCTCTGAACCCAAATTCTGCATCCTCAACTACTTGTTTACCTGTGCGGATGGCGTCGAAAAAGTTGGTAAAGTGGTCTAAATGGTCGCTATAACCTGCAGGAACTTTAAAAACAATATCTTCTTTGGTTTTTCGTTTTTTTTGTTCTGCCGTCCATTTTGCATCATAATCTTTTTTCATTTCTTCTTGCATACTTTTTGAAAAAGTGAACAGCGAATCATAACCACCAAAGCCTGGGGCTTCGGGCATCAAGCTATGTTTGACGGTAATATTATTGCCTATTACATCAATAATTCCTTCAGAGCCTACCAAACGAATGATCTCTTGACCACCAGTTCCGCTTATAAAATTCACTTGTAAGGTCAATTGATAAGCTGCATGTTCTGGACTATCAGGATATTGCATTACCCCCGACATAACATCCGGTAAATTACGGCCGTCTTTCCAAAAACTAAGCTGACCTGTGCTATAAATACTTTCAGGCCCTTTTGAGTTTGCAATAAAATGAGAGCCACTCAATAAATGGATAAATAAATCTCCTGCCACACCTGTACCGACCTCTTTGAATGCTCTCCACCAAAAAAACTTTTTGGCATCAAAAGTCATTTTTTCAGTAGCTTCTATAAACTTATCCCAGTTTGTTGTGAAAGCATCAGCATCTTTAGGAATTGTATATTCCCAAGAACCAATCGAACTTTGGCGGTCATAAACCGCATTTACCATATTGAGTTTACCGATTTCGCCAGCCGCCAAAAGCTCTTTGGCTTTTGCATAACCAATACTACTGACTCGTTGGCTACCTACTTGAAAAACTTTACCCGACTTTTTTGCCGCTGCAATGACAGGGTATCCTTCGCTTATTTTATAAACCATAGGTTTTTCACAATACACATGTTTACCTTTTGCCAAAGCGTCTAAAGTAATTCGAGCATGCCAAACATCGGTGGTACAAATAAGCACAGCATCAATATCGGTTCTGTCCAAAATGTCTTTATAATTTGTTGTTGTGAATAGGTCTTTGCTGAATTTTTCTTTGGCATTTTCGATTCTACCAGAGTATAAATCACAGATTCCAGCTAATTCAACACCAGGAACTTTGAGAGCAGTTTCCAAATCAAAATGCCCTTGCACACCAAACCCGATTACGCCAATTCTTATTTTGTCGTTAGCCGAAATATTCTTTTCGTAATGTAAAATGCGTTCTTCTGCCTTTGCTTGAGCAGCCAAAGAAGCAAAGGGAGATGAAGAAGCTATTAGACTACTTGCTCCAATTTGTTGCAAAAATTTTCTTCTTGTATTAGCATTATCTTTTTTCATAAAAGTTTTATTAGGTTGAATTGATTATTTAACAGAATAGCTAACAAAGGCAAGTTTTTTACTATCAGCACTCCACGATGGCACATTTATGGTACCTTGTCCACCAAAAAATACTGGTGTAATATCTTTAATTACTTTAGTTTCTGTATTCATCAGGCGAAGTTTCACTTGCTTGCCAAATAAATGAGCTTGTTTTTCGTCAGAGGTATAAGAAATATAAACTATCCATTTATTATCGGGTGATGGGTGAGCAAACCAGTTAGAATTTTCATCGGTTGTGAGTTGTTCTGGATTTGAGCCATCTGCCAACATCCGCCAAATTTGCATGTGTCCAGTTCGATAAGAATTAAAATAAATATATTTTCCATCAGAAGAATAATCGGGGCCGTCATCTAAACCTTCGGCAGTAGTCAATCTTTTTTCTTTGCCTCCGTTGACATCAATTGTATAAATGTCAAAATTATCATTACGTTTCGCACAGTAAGCTAATGTTTTACCATCGGCACTCCATCCGTGCCAGTATGACAAACCTTCTGTTGTAACTTTCCTTGGCTCACCACCACTAATTGGAAGTATATATACCTCGGATTTAAAGCCAGTAGGAGACGGAACGGATTTATCAGTATTACTTATTGCTAACCATTTTTTGTCTGGAGAAATACCGTGGTCATTGTTACAGGCTATTGCAAATCCAGTATTAAGTAATTTTAATTTTTTTGAAACTAAATCTAAGGTATATATTTTACCTTTACTATTTAAAATGAGATAATTATCTGGGTGCCAGTTGGGAGCTTCAAAATGTTTGTTGATACTCAAAACCGTTTCAATTCTTCCATTGGTAATATCTACCGTGTGGATAAAGCTAGTAGTATCCGCCTTTGGTTTATCCGGATTATAAAAATGAGCTGATTGCCCTACCAATTTCCAATTTCCTGCAAATTTTTCTAAAAGTCTAACCTCACGTGAGAGTGTTTCTTTACCGTTTGAGTCTATGGAAACCTCATCATGACTTACCCATGCTGTATTACCACCAATGCTCATTTTATAGTTGCTATGTATGGAAAACCCGCTTCCTCCAAATAAACCAGTAGGTGGTTTGAGCATAGCCGAAGCATTTCTATCGAAACTTCGACCATCAGCAAAGGAAACCATATTTCGAGACTTTGATCCAATATGCCAGCACTCAGCATTGCCTTTGGCATCACCCATTCTCCAAGTAGCACCATCTTTTTCTAATAATTGCACAATGGCAAGTGAATCCTTTTGGAATTGCCCAAAAACATTGATAATAACTAAAGTGAGGGCGAAAGAGAACAGATATTTTTGCATGATTATTTTTTTTGAAATAAATATAAATCCAAATATAACGATAGTTTTCCACAATCGATATTAAAGATAATACCTAAAACTATTTTCATTATTTTTAAAAATAAAGAATTTAAAGTTTTAAAATCCAAGCTACAGACTTATTTTGCAGTAAAGGTTTTCAGGAAAAGGTTTATAAAAATTAACAAATTTTGTATTGGAAAATATATTTCAAACTTATCCATTGACCTTGTGATATTTGGTCATAAAAAAAAACAGGAGCTAAAAGTTTTTATTGCACGACAAAATTAATTAGCTAAGCTGCTTATCACTTCATCTTTGAATATGAGCAATATTTTACAAGGCTTTTTAAACAGAAAATGGGATTTTCGCCCAATCAATATCGGGGCTTGAATTGAAAAATGCCACGAATCGAACTGCCGAAGCGGCAAAAATAAACATTCGTGGCATTTATATTAAATTTATAAATCTTTTTTCTTCAATGCTTTCACCGCAAAATCGGCTGCACGAGCGGTAAGTGCCATATAGGTAATCGATGGATTCACGCACGAAGAAGATGTCATTGCAGCTCCGTCGGTTACGAATACATTTTTGCAATCATGAACTTGATTGAAGGAATTTAGCACAGAAGTTTTAGGGTCACGTCCCATACGGGCGGTTCCCATATCGTGTATGCCTAAACCCATGTGCGTTGGGCGGTCATAAGGCGTGACTTTTTTAAAACCTGCTGTTTCAAGCATTTCTACGGCTGAGGCAATAATATCTTTCCGCATTGCCCAATCGTTTTCAACAAATGCCGCATCAGTAACAATCATCGGGATTCCCCATTTATCTTTTTTCTCAGAGTCAAGATAAATTCTATTGTTTGGATTAGGCAAAATTTCGCCAAAACCGCCAATACTGATAGTCCAAGCCCCAGGTTTAGTTAGTCCTTGCTTAAAATCAGCCCCAAAACCATCGGCACCAACACCCCTAATCCAACCTTCACGACTCGCTCCGCCTTGATACCCGAAACCTCTTTGATATGCGGTTTGTTTATCATTTCCCCAATTTCTAAAACGTGGAATATACATCGCATTTGGGCGTTGACCATACACATAATCGTCCTCAAAACCTTCAATCGAAGCTGTTGCTCCCGAGCCTAATTGGTGATCCATCAGATTTCTTCCTATTTGGTCGCTTTCGTTACCAAATCCATTCTGAAAACGATTCGATTTCGAGTTCAGCATCAAGGCTGCGGTATTTATAGAACCTGCATTGAGGAAGATTATTTTTGAAAAATATTCTTCAGTTAGCATGGTGTTTTGGTTAATAATTCTGATACCTGTGGCACGTTTCTTCTGTTCATCATAAATAATTTCAGTAACAATAGAATCATGCAAAACACTCAGGCGATTGGTTCTCATAGCGGCTGGAATTGACCCAGATAATGAACTATAATATGCACCATAAGGACAACCTCTTTGACATTTATTTCGGTATTGGCAAGACGCACGACCTAGGGCAGTGTGAATACCTTGCGGTTGTGTAAGATTCGCCACTCGACCAACAGTTATGGGGCGGTTGAATCTTTCCATCATTTTATTTTTGAAATGAGCTTCAGGAGCAAACAAGGGCATCGCTGGTAAAAAATGACCATCTGGCAAAACCTCTAAGCCTTCTTTCTGCCCACTTATGCCCACAAATTTCTCGACATGTGTGTACCAAGGCTCTAAATCTTCATAACGAATCGGCCAGTCAATGCCAATTCCTTCTTTGGCGTTTGCCTCAAAATCGTGTTTCCCCCATCTGTAAGACTGCCGACCCCAGTGCATTGATTTACCTCCTGTATGATAGGCACGAATCCAGTCGAAAGCACGTTTTTCAATATATGGATTATCTTTGTCATTCGTTAGATGATTCACAACCTCTTCACTTCCAAGACCCCAAAATCTACTATTTGCCCAACGTTCTTCTGCAGAAAGATTAGTGGTTTTACCTCTATGTTCAAAGTCCCAAGGTTCTTTCATGCCGGTGTCATAGTCTTCTACATGTTTGATTTCATGACCACGCTCAATCATCAATACTTTAAGACCTCTCTCAGTAAGTTCTTTTGCTGCAAAACCGCCTGACATTCCTGAGCCAACTACGATAGCATCAAACGTATTATTTTTATTTGTTTTTATATTCAGATTCATGCGTTTCAAATGTTAAGGTCTTAATGAATTTAAGATTGATTCGATTGAAGATTTACTAGTACTTTTTAAAATATTTTTAAGGCTTTACCCTTAATTTATTTTGCAATTCAGCTTTAATTTCGTAATTGCCAATAAATCGATCGTAAATCAATAGGCATAAGCTTTTTGATTAGGTTTTAGTTTGATGAGTTCGAGTTTTCCTGGAATTTGTACATATTCGAAAGAGGCTTTTAAACCAGCTTCTGAGGTAAAATAACCAAGTAAGGTAAGTTCTTTAATCAATCTCCAAAATGGCGTTGTTTTGCTAGTAATTTTCTTGGTTTCTTGTTCCAATAATTTCAAAACACCCCTTTTCTCATCTGTATTTAGCTCTAAGAACTTCACTTTTTCCATCGAATCTAATCCTTCTATAAAACTCTGATGCTCGGGGGTTTTATAACAATCCTTCAACATCATTTCGATGAAAGCAGGCACAGCGACGTCTTTTGCACCGGGCGTATCTGTTTTAGGAATAATTAATTCAGCAATTTCAGCGACAATTCTTTGTTGAGTTTCGGTTAGGCTAAAAGCAACTCCGTTGATATTGGGATTTGTAGCATTTTCCCAATTATCCATTGCCATGAGTGTTGGTGCAGAGAATACCCCACCCAACATCAAGGCTACATTTTTTATGACCTCTCTTCTCTTCATTTCTTAGGATTGAATAATTTTAAGAAACAAATATATTTATTCAATTTTATAATTCCGACATGTGGTCATTATTTATTCGTATGAAAATTACACTTAATAAATTATCAGTGAAATTTATGATAGTTGGCAAACAAAAATTAGGAATTTTACTCAACGAATATCGGGGCAAATATTAGAGAAAAGTCACGAATATATCTTAATCGTGACTTTGATTAAATCAAGCATTTATACCATTACTTCTGACTTCCAATAGTCCGGTAATTCAATAGTATCATCGGTCGATAATTTATTTTTATTACTAAATAAATTGCCAATACTTTTTACTATTTTGCTTGAAATAAAATTGATTATGGTATTTAAAATTGAAATGCCGATTTTTGATTTAGGATGAGCTAAATGCGGTACTCCTGGAGGAAGTTTTTGAATTTGATTTACATAAGGTCGAAGGAGTTTTTCGTAAGCGGCAAATGCATCTTTATAGTCCGAATGTTTTGAAAGTTCACCCGCAAGAATATACGCTCCAACCATCGAAAGACTCGCTCCCATTCCACTTAGCGGCGAAGGACAAAAAGCGGCATCGCCCGTCATAGCACAACGCCCTTTCGACCAATTCGGTGCAATTACCTGACTTATACCATCAAAATATATCTCTGTATCTTTATCTAGGGCTGTCAAGATTCTGGTCGCTTCCCAACCTGCATCGCCAAATTTTTGTTTTAAAATGGCTTTTTGTTCAGCTAATGTTAGTTTTTCATAGCCTTTTGGTTCAGACAAAAAAGAAAATGACGCTCTGGTAGTTCCTACATTATCAGGGCGTATGAATATTACTCTCGAATCGGTGGCGTTGTACCATCTTGCCCAACGGCTATCAGAAGGTATTTTTGGAATCGTAAAATAACACATATATAGGTTCAAAAAGCGAACCACTGGTTCATCGCCAAAAATCAAAGAGCGTGTACGAGAACGGATTCCATCGGCACAAATAACCAAATCAAAGTCTCTATCTTCCCCTTTCTGAAATGTTACTTTTACACCTTCTTCAAATTCATTTAGGCTAACTATCTGATTATCAAACAAATATTCAACATCATTTACCGTATGATTATAAAGTATTTGAGCAAGGTCTCCTCTCAGAATTTCTAATTCGCTCGTGCCAATATTCGAACCTCCTTTGGGTAATTCAGCTTTCGTATTTTCGTTTTCATCGACAAAACGTACACCGAGTTCGCCAGTATCTGCAGCACGAATTTCGTCTTCCATACCCATAAGTTGAGCTATTTTTTGTGCAGCACCTCTGATGTCAATATTTTGTCCGCCAAGTCTGAGCGAATCGGCACGTTCAACAATTGTGGCGGAAAAACCAAAGCGATTTAACCAAAAAGCAAGCGTCGGCCCTGCAATACTTGCACCAGAAATAAGGATTTTCTTTTGATTCATTGAGATTTTAGAATAGATAAGCAAATACAATAACCCTTATTGGGTAATAAGGTTTAAATTTGCTCAATATTTCACCACAATCATTTTTGTCGGATTAAAAAAATTATGGCTTGCAACAAATATTAAAATAGCGAATTTAATTAATTTTCAAAAACCAAAATCAATTAAAGACCCGTTGATTTCTCCATTTCGTCATTGTATCTTGTACCCATTATTTTTATTTCTTCTGAAGCGGTTGTTAATTCTGCTAATTCTGAATCAGTAAAAGTTATGTTTATAGCTCCGTTATTTTCTGTCAAACGGTGTATTTTTGTAGTCCCTGGAATAGGCACAATCCACGGTTTTTGAGCCAAAATCCACGCTATCGCAATTTGAGCGTTAGTTGCTTCTTTTTCTTGGGCAAAACGTTCGATAACGCTAAGCAAAGCTTTGTTTGACGTTCGTGCTTCTTCTGTATATCTTGGTAAATTATTACGAATATCTCCTTCGGCAAATTTAGTTGTTTCATCTAATTTTCCTGTCAAAAAGCCTCTTCCGAGTGGACTAAACGGCACAAAACTAATACCCAACTCTTCGATAGTTGGAATAATCTCGATTTCGTGCTGACGTGTCCACAGCGAATATTCTGACTGTAAAGACGTAACGGTCTGTTCAGCATGAGCCCTACGAATTGTGCTTGCACCTGCTTCCGAAAGTCCAAAATGTTTTACTTTTCCTTCTTTAATCAAATCTTTTACAGTTCCTGCAACCTCTTCAATCGGGATATTTGGGTCAACTCGATGTTGGTAAAACAAGTCAATAACTTCAATTTTGAGCCTTTTTAATGATTCTTCGGCTACTTTTCTGATGTTTTCAGGACGAGAATTTACGCCCAACATTTTTCCATCAACGATATTGAAACCAAATTTTGTAGCAATCAACACCTCATTCTTAAATGGTGTTAAGGCTTCTCCTACTAACTCTTCATTCGTAAATGGGCCATAAACTTCTGCAGTATCAAAAAACGTAATTCCTTGCTCAAAGGCAGCACGAATCACTTTTATCATTGCTGATTTTTCGCCTGCTGGTCCATAACCAAAACTCATTCCCATACAGCCAAGCCCAATGGCCGAAACCTCTAAGTTTTTTCCTAGAATTCTCTTTTTCATTATTGATATATTAATATTTAAAATTGAAGTATTTTTAAGCTATTCTGAACTTCATAGGACTCATTTCTGTATGCTTTTTAAAGAAATTATTGAAATGAGTAACTTCTGTAAAACCTAAAGAAAATGCAATTTCGGAAATATTCCATTTACTTTGTTTGAGCATGATTTTAGCTTCTTGCAAAAGTCGTTCGCCGATTAAATTTGATGTTGTTTTACCGCATGTTTCTTTTACCGAACGATTGAGGTGATTGACGTGAATATTTAGCTGATCAGCAAAGTTAGAGGCAGTTCTTAGCTTGATTTCTTTATGATTTTCGTCAATCGGAAACTGTCTTTCAAGTAATTCCAAAAATAACCAATAGATTCGCTGCGAAGCATGAATCGGTAAATGTTCAATGCGTGTTGAGGAACGAGTTTTCATGGCAAAATGAATCAACTCATAAATCAAATTTCTGATGGCATCGTATTTATGAATGTATTCAGAGCCAAGTTCAGACTCTATTTTTTCATAAATTCCGCAAAGATGTTCAAATTGATGGTCGTCCAATTCAAAAACGTGCGTACCCCTTGACTGAAAGACCTCGTATTGAATCAGATTGCCAAATTGATTGAAAAAAACTGTATTGAAAATCACATAAAAACCCAAAACTTCATCTTCGATATGCTCCCATTTGTAAGGAATAAATGGATTAGAAAAAACATTGCTTGCTTCTCGAATGAAAAAACTTTGTCGGCATAATGAATTCGGCTACCACCTCGACAGAGCGTAATTTTATAGAAATCTCGTCGGCGATACGGCACTGGTTTATTGGCAGGATGAGGCAGGCGAAACACATTGACATGCCCAATGTCTTTGCTCAGATTTTCGGGAATCCATTCAAATTTTCGATTATAGAAATCTTCGAGTGACTCAAATATTGTGTTATTTTCCATAAAAAATGCCTTTATAGGCGATAATTTAAACCAATATTCCAAACCACATTATCGCCCGCAATCATTGACTTTAATTTATATGTAAATATTGTAGACACATAAACAGGTAGTTTTTTTCTATTCAAACTAAGCATTTGGCTATAATAAACACCTTTTTTGTCATCTAAAGACAAATGAAATATCTGCGGAAAGAAACCTAAATAATAGTTTTTTGAAATTCCGATAGTAGGGAAACGAGGCTGGAGCGAAATATACGTACTTTTTTGAATAGCATATGAGTCTAAGCCTTTTGAAGCAAGTAAATGCAAGCCAATTGAAAATTTAGAAGATTGATGCCAAACAGGCACAAATTCACCTGCAAAATAGCGTTGCGAAACCCAACGATTTTCGACTTTTCCATTCAAAACAATCTGGCTCGACCGCAAAACATACGATGGATGCACCCCTACGTGCCAACTAAAATGTTCGGTTCGTTTAGGTCTATATCTTAGCCAAAAAATATAAGACCATGGCTCTCCATTGAGTCTCCAACGCAACTCTGGTTCAAAAAAAACATGTTTTTTACCGACCGTTAAATTAATAATTGTGGCAGGTTTGCCAAGCATTAAATTTGGAAAGAGCGATACGCCATTATTAGTGATTTGAATATTGCCCGACGCTTGTAATGCTTCGTTTTTTTTGAGGGTATCGGCTTTTTGAGCAAAAACCAAAAAATTACAGAAAAGAAATAACAAGAAAGTTATTCTAAAAGAGAGATTTGGGTTTAGGAAGTTCATTTTGATAAAATAGGTATAAAATAATGCATCAAAGTTACTACCTAGAACTCAATTGCTTTAACGCATTTCAATGCAAAACTTACGAAAATCAAACAATTATAAACAAAAAAAGAGCAAAGTTTCAGCAACTCGGCTCTTTGATTAAAATTGTTTTATCTGACATCATTTAACACTTAAAGCCTCACGCAAAATCGAAAACGATTTTAGTTTGGCATCTAAATCAAAAATATGAGACGCTATCATTAGCTCATTCACTTCTGTTTCTTCAATAAATACTGAAAGATTTTTTTTGAGCGTTTCTTTACTTCCATAAAAAGTACAAGCAAGCATGTTATTTACGGCTTGTCTTACTTCTGGAATTTGATAAACCTCAGGTAATTTACCTCCTGGTTTAAGTGGCTTGCGTTTATTAGTGATTATTCCAACAAATAAACTAATTAAACTCTTTAATAATTCATTGGCTTCTTCGTCGGTATCAGCTGCGAGAATATTTACGCAGGCCATCACATAAGGTTTTTCTAAAATTTCAGAAGGCTTAAAATTATTACGATAAATTTTAATGGCCGCACGAAATTGTGAGGGAGCAAAATGCGAAGCAAAAGCATAAGGAAGCCCCATTTCGGCGGCTAAATATGCACTATCGGTACTCGAACCCAAAATCCAAATCGGAATATCCAATCCTTCACCTGGAAATGCCCTTACTTTTGCATCGCGATTATCGGCACTAAAATAAGTTTGCAATTGCCTTATATCTTCTGGAAAATTATGAGCAGTTTCCTGATTTCTACGCAAAGCCATTGCTGTGAGTTGGTCAGAACCTGGAGCCCTACCTAAACCCAAATCAATGCGGTTTGGGTAAATAGATTCTAAAGTTCCAAACTGCTCGGCAATAACCAATGGACTATGATTGGGCAACATGATTCCGCCTGAACCGACACGAATACGGTTGGTTTTTCCTGCTACGTGGCCAATCAAAACCGATGTTGCAGAACTCGCAATATATTCCATATTATGGTGTTCGGCCATCCAAATACGTTTGTAACCTAAGTTTTCGG
>Ga0114967_10000168_pt1 | contig 54132 bp, 68 predicted proteins | sample M_130628_MF_Meta_FD_92639 | JGI IMG/M metagenome (GOLD analysis project Ga0114967, IMG submission 92639) | Freshwater microbial communities from Lake Montjoie, Canada to study carbon cycling - M_130628_MF_MetaG | ecosystem: Environmental > Aquatic > Freshwater > Lake | place: Lake Montjoie... | reverse complement strand
TGCGCAATCGTAAGTGCCAGCCCACCAGCCGTGTACCCAGAAGCCACAACCTCGCCCGTAGCCGTATAAGCCGTGGTAGACGCATCAAGCGTGGCTGCATTGGTATAGAGTGCAATATAAAACGTCCCCGAAGTGAAGTTGAACGTGCCGTTCATCAGCCCAGTCTTAAAAACATCGCAGGAGAAGTTGCCGGTAAACGCCATCAGGTCACCGCCTGTCTAAATTGACCAGAACGGTAAGCGTCTTGGCGCTCCATACCATCACCCAAACGCTTAGCCAACGCAAGAGCTTCCATGAACTTCTGGTTGTACAGCGCCATCATGTCGGCTTCACCCTTCATGTAAGTGTAAGCTTCAAGCAACGAGCCATACAACAACACGGTGTCAAAGTTGTCCCCCAGCCATGACCGTCCATCAGAATTAGTTACAGTACTAATTAACACTGAAAAGCCAGAACCTGTTCCACCAATATTTGCGGCGGAAGCTGACAAAGACCCGCCAGCCGTATAGTACAGCCCACCATTCGTAATAGTTACCGCTGTTACCGCGCCGCCAGAAACAGTAACCGTTGCTAACGCTCCGCTACCTGTACCGCCAGTCAAGGGTACATTAAAATAAGTACCCGCCGTATATGCGCTGCCACCAGTAATTGCGCCCAAAATAGCAACAGGGCTTTGCACAATTGACTCTGGGTAGTGGTAATAGTGCAGCTCAACGCCGTAATTTGCATCGGCGGTTGGGCCAATGATGAACGAGAGTTCGTCGTAAATTACAGAATTTAATACCGTGGGGCCAAATAGTGCGTAATACGTTGGCTCCCCCTTATCGCTAGGGGATGGATATGCCTGACGAATAAAGTTGACATCTTTGTTCAGCAAGTATTTGTACTCCCCTGATGGCAATATCACAGCCATAGAGTACACGGCTAAAAAGTCAAGAGGGCAGTCTAAATACTTTGTGTTTATCGCAACAGTACTTGTCACGTTCTTACGAATCGAGGGGAACTGCAACGAGTTATAAATACGTTGCTCAGCCTGTTCCACAAAGACAGGAATCTCCGCCACGAAGCTAGTCTCCGTGTTCTCTGTATACGCTTGAATAGCGTTACTGAGTTCGGTGTAATTCATGCCATCGGGCCTCGTGCCATCAGACCTTTAGTAGCCGCGCCAGTGCCACGAACTTTAATACCGCTAGTTTTGACCTGTTTGTCGCCAGCAGCTTTGCTGATAGCGCCAATGCTCATGTTGACCGTGTCGGCTTTACTGTGATTTGGCTCTTTGCCGGGAGTAGAAGAAATGCCCACAGCCTTACCAGACATGGTGTGTGGCTCGGCGTACACCATAGCGTTACCAACCTCTTTACCCATTCGTTTGTCGCTGAATTTAGCCATTATTTACCTCGCTGATTTGCAACTTTAGCCATACCACGGCCCATACTTAGCATCATCTCGTTGGTCTTGCCGCCTTTGGCTAGTTTAGTCATAGGCTTGCCGGGGTGAAGCTTTTTCTCATGCTTGTGCACTGCGCCAGCAATCATCTTTTTGTCTTGCTTTAAATCTTTTTTGTCCACGATTAACTCCTAAGTTACGCTTACCGTTACTGTACCAATTTCTACCACCAAAACCAAGTTATTTGGTGTTAAAAGAGTGTCAAACCCACTTGCTCCACCAACAGGGTTCCAACCCCACTGAAATACCCGACTACCACCACCCAACTCGCCATCCGCCAACAAACCTGAAATCACATAACTGCGGTCAGGTCTAGGATTTCTCAAAGCCTGTGGGTCATCCACAGGATACATCCCCAATTGCAACTGAGGGTGATCTGGATCCCAACACTCAGGACAAACCAACAAGTTATATTGTTTTGTCTTAATGATCTCGGTCTTCAGAATCTTCAGTTTAAACCGCTGCCCACACCGGTCACACTCAGCAATTGCATTCTTGCCAGAGGCGTAACGATTACCCACGCTTACCTCCCAATGTAGGTCTGTCTAGGAACCAAACGTAATGCTGCTTTCTCATGATCTTCGTATGCTGCTAGTTCCCACGCCTCGTCATACTGGGACTTAAGGAATGGGATGCGCTCTGCGCCAGTTGGAATCTTTGCGGCGATGTAGTACGACAGGCCAGCCGCCATACAAGGGATAAACCTGAAAGGTACGTCCATGATGTTGACACCGCCGCCTGCGTCTTGGGTACGTCGCAAACGCCAATATACAAATTGATAAGTCTGTACATTGTCTGGTGTAGGCCAAACGGTGAACGCGGGGACTTGCTGCCAATAGACGGTAGCCGCAGAGGTGTGTGCCGCTGCAATTGTGTTTTGTTGACCACGGAAACAGTTATTCAAAGTCCCAGATACAGCGTTTGTATTCTGCGTGATGTAACTGTAATTGATAATTTCGTTATCAATCTTTACAAACCCAGATGCGGGTAAACCCGTAACATCACTCAACACAATAGATGTACTCGTAGACGTAATTGTTGTAGTTAACGTAGCGGATATAGGACTAGTCTGTCCGTTATATCGTTGAATCCAAACTTGAATAGGTCTGGCTTGAGTAATCTTGTTGGGGATCGTAGCGTAGGTAGAAACGCTAATCCTAGTGATGCTCAAATCGGCCTGAGTTGCGGCAACATTTGCCTGTGTTCTGATGACATGCTCAAGCAAATCAATGGTGTCGTCAGGTAGGGCGTAGGTATTTTGTCCTTGAACCAGATTAATCGTGCCGGTTTCGATAGTCCAAAGGTTAATACCACGGTTTGCCCAGTCAGCAAACATGATGTTTAAACTGCGTCTGGCTGTACGCAGGTCATATCCGGTGCGAAGCTCACCACCAGCGCGTTCAAACGCCTCCTCGACCAACTCTGTGAGGTCAAGGTTAAATGCTGATGCGCCGGATGTTTGTGCCATTATATTTTTTCCGCAGTTTCATGCGCTTTTAAAAGTAAGTTCAGACGACTAATTTCTTTGTCTCGCTCTTCAAGCTTACGCATAAGGCTGTCATTCATATCAGCCCACATAACAATTTGTTCCATACGCTGTTTATGATCCCTGTGCATGAGTTCAAACATGCGCTCAGACATCTCAATTTGCTTTTGAATGAAATTAACCATTATCTAAATCCTGCCGTTTTCTTTGCCACTTTAGGCGGTTGCTTTACGAACTGCTGCCCTTTAGCTTTGCCAGCACGTTTTGCACGCGTTGTTGCAGCGTACTCAGCAGGGCTAAGGCTTTTAATTGCAGCTTCAGGAAGGTATCTTTCACCTGTGTCAGAAGATTTTTTACCACTTTTGGTTCTCCATTTTTGATCGCCCCAATTTTTAAGGGATTGCTGTGGCGCTTTCAATCTCTGTATCCCCCGCCAGCAGCCTTGTATCGTTTAGCCATTACCTGCGCTTTTCTTGCACTCCACTGTCCTGCGCCTGTACCCACAATTGCCGCAGCTTTGACGCTGTTGAAAATTCGTTTGCGTAACTCTGGCTTGGTGTAATTGCCCGCCTCGTTTACCTTGGATTTTGTTTTACCGCCTTCAGAAAATCTCTTGTTGTACGTTACACCGCCGCCCATAATTTTTCCTTGAAACTCGCCTTTTTTGGGTTTAAACCCGCCAGCCTCAAGGTATGCGCTTATGTCCGTATCTTCATCCAGTTTTTTTCTAAAGCCAGCTTTCCCGCCGCCACCAATGCCGTACTTATCCTTGCCGCCCATTGCTTGCACATACGGAACAACATCGTTAGATGAACCGCCACTATTTGAATTGTTGTACTCCGCAATCTTTTCTTTGGCTTGTTCGGCTAAGGTTTTCCCACCTTCAGCCATTTTCTTAGGCTTCTTGCCTGCTTCTTTCATGGCTATGGCGGTAGCAGCTTGTTTTGCCAACCCACCTTTTTTGTACTCAGTGAAGTCGGTGTCATCCCTTCGGGCTTCTTTTTTACCCTTGGGCATCTTAGAAGGGCTGATTGCGCCCATACCGCGAGAGGACATCATTTTTTACCACCTTTAACTTTTTTGGCTAAAAACAGTTTATCAACCATCTCTATCCGCTGAGGTTTTGTTGTAACTTTGTTGATAATACCCAACCGCTTAGGTTTACTTGCGCCGTAAAACCCAGCCTTTTTTAAAGACTTAGCTACAGCGCTATTGGGTTTTGCGGTTGCCATGATTACACCATCTTTCCGCGAGTTTTGCCCTTGACGCAACAGCCATCAGCACGACTGGAAGCTGTCATACCGCCGGAAGCCATCTTTACCATTCCGCCTTTTTTCATTGGGGGGTTGGTAATCATGTTGTTCAGAATTTCACCTTCCATTTTTCTACCGCGCATATCATCTGCGGCAGCTTTAATGTTTGAACGCTCTGTATCTTTATCACGATCTTCTAAAACTTTTAAAGAACGACTTGCGCCGCCCTTATCAATTGCGTTTACGCCTTTAGGCGGGTTTCCTGCATAGTTGCGCTGCGCATTACCAACAGCTTCCTTAATTTTTTGTTTTGCCAAATCTGAAGTGCCTTCTGGCATGTTTCGCTCAGCCGACATTAGAGAGGTCATCGTGTCGCTTTTTTTCCGCTGCTCGGCAGTACGTTCAGATTTCTCTGAATCTTCGTCCTTTATTTTTGTGTTGTACTTTTTCCCGCCAAACTCAAATTCTTTTTCGCCTGCGTCGCGAGCCGCTTTAAATGCTTTTCCAAAACTGCTTGTTGCCATGATTTACCCCTTAACAAATTTTGCCGCGTGTTTTGCCTTTGGTGGCAATCCCGTCAGCGCGGCTAGAGGCAGACGAAACTTTAGACACCATCCCGCCAGATTTATATGCGCCTTGTTTAGCCATTTTGCGTTGCCTATCGGCTGCTGCTGCTGCTCGGGACGCTACTGCAAGTGCGTCAGTTTTTTGAGCGCTTGATGTCGGGGCCCCGGCTTTTTTATCTAAGGTGTCATAAAGTTTCTTGGCTTTTATAGCCGTTGGGCTATCATCTCCTGCATCTCGGGTGAGATCCTCAAACTCGCCTTTGGCATAATTCTTTGTCTTATCTTCGCGTTTTACTGCACGTGAAAGATTAGCAAGCTGGTCAGTACGCTGTGTGGAAGTAGCCAAAGGTTTGGTAGGAATAACATCTTCGGCAACGGTGGGTTTTGGCGGAGCAACAGGAGGGGAAACTTTTAATGGTTTGTTGCGCCCTTCGTTGCTGTAATCGGGAGTTGGCGAACGGGCCAAAAGACGATCTGTTTCATCCCCGGTGTCAGTAATAGGGGCGGGTTTACGCGCCGCCAAACGATCTGTTTCGTCGCCCGTGTCGGTTTTGCTTTCACCCTTATTGCGCATGGCATAAGCTAGACCCGCTAAACCCGCCAATGCTGCTAAATCTCTTGCTTTTGCCATGATTTACTCCTTAAATTAACAATACGCTTTGCCGCCCTTAGCGAGCATTTTGCCCTTTGTCTTGCCTTTAGTGGCAACACCGTCGGCACGAGCAGAGACTGAACCGCCTTTAGCCATACCACCCATGTTTATTTTCTTCATGGCGGAATCTTTCATCATCTTGCCATCAGGCATCTTATGCATTCCACTAGCCATGCCACCTTTTTTCATTGCGCCCTTACCGTCACCAATAAAAGCGGGTTTACCGTCTTTCATGGGCATACCACCGCCAGCCATGCCGCCTTTTTTCATTGCCATTTGCTTTTTGTCCATTGCGCGGTCTTTAGGAGAGCCTTCTTTAACGCCCTTCATTTCAACGTCTTTGCCGGACTTTTCAAAAGCAGCCATTTTGCCGCTTCCAGCTTTTTTCTTAGCCATCATTGCCATAAAACCGGGGTTCATTTTCGTTGCCATGCTGCCACCTTCTTTAAAAAGTTCCTGTTTACCTTGATTGGTTTTAGGATTGTTGATTGTTTGTCGATCAGCACGGGTTGTGGAACCCTTACCAAACTTCATGCCTTTGCTGGCCTCGCTAAAGTCCTTGCCTACAGCTTTAGGGACTCCAACTTTCTTTGCAAATGCTGGGTTATGAGCCACAGCATCCATAAAGGTTTTTTGCTTTTTACTTGTCGCTGGCATCGTCTGCCTTCTTTTTGCGCCACAGTGCGGAAAACTCTTTGCCTGTAGCCATCTCGTAAATACGCATGACACCCACTATTGCGCCAATCAAGCCAAATACAGGAGTAAGCAAATTTAAGAATGTACCGAGGGTGGTAAAAACTGCCACGATGTCTAACATATTTTTTACGGTGTCTGTTTGCTCAGTCATACAAACCTACCCTTCGTTCTGCCGCTGGTAGCACAACCATCAGCGTCCGTTACATACCCGCCATCAGCGCAATTCCAAGCCCGTAGACTCTTGTTAATCCTCGAATCGGGATCCCTTGCGGTTTCTGCGCTCGTCAATTTCGCTTTCATCCCTTTCATACGGGCGCAGAAAGAGTCTCGCCTGCTGCCGCCCTTGGGTTGAGGAGCTTTTAGCCCCGGCTTCCCGGGATTCGCTGCGTTGTAGGAAGCCCGACCTTTGGCGTTTAAGCCTCCGCTCGGATTCTTCCCTTCCTTGCGCGTCCATGCTGGGGACTTAGCCATAGAACACTTCAATGCCCACAACAGTACCAACGCTGGTTGTCAGGTGCAGTCCTGTAGTTGCCAAAATACCTTCACCGGGTATCGTGATGTTGAAGTTCACAGGAGTGCTAACACTGGCAATATCCATCGTAAACAAAACAGCGCCAGTAGCGCTGCCATCACGAATCTCAAATGTTGCGGCTGTGCTTGCTTTAGGACTGACCACAATACCTTTGAGGCGTGTGCGTCCCAATATAAAAGATCCAGCGGCAGTTAAGTGCGCCGCCTTTACGTCTGTCTGTTGCATAATTAATCCCCTGTTATGAGGGGGCCGAAGCCCCCGTGATTAATTAGACCTGTGAAGGATTGGCAGAGCCGTCGGAGTCGCGAACGATGTACTCAACAGTAACAGTGATCGTACCGGCAGTAGCATCAGCAGTAGCTGCGGTAAACGTGCCAAAGATGATTGCGTCTGTTGTGCCGATGCTGTCGTAAAAACCTGAAGTCGCCGCTGCGATGGTAGCTGGAGAAGTTTGAACAGCAGTAGCACCAGTGTTAACCGAGGTCATGTACAGGTTAGCTGTGCCAGAACTACCAATAGTAACGCCGCAGTTAGTTGCGCCAGTCAGGGCAACATTAACTTCAAGTCCGAAGCGAAGAATCTTAGCGCCAGCGGGTAACACAAACATTTGTTGTGCTGTGGGACTTGCCAAAATGACGGAAGCAGGAGCCGTATAAGTTTGAGCAACAGTAGTTGCGCCCATATTGCGGATAGTACCAGCAGTAGTGCCGGTGGTGTTTTTAACAGTGCCCAACAACCAAGGGCCAAGGTGAGTTGCGAATCCCATGTTTATATCTCCATGCGTTATAGCGTATCAATCTTGCATGTCAGTCAGCCGGGACTGTTTGATACGCCGGGTTTCCCGGAATGCGTTCAATATACACGATCTGTGTAGAATGTCAACATGCCTTACAAAGACCCATTAAAAAAGAAAGAAAAGCAACAGGGCTACTCCAAGAAGCACTACGATGGAAACGTGAATAAGGTCAAAGCCGCGACCAAGAAAACAAAGGGTTGCTTCAAACAAAAGTGGAAGGACTTCAAGGACACGCTATCTTGTCTTGAATGCGGAACTAGCCACCCAGCAACTTTAGATTTTCACCACATAGACCCCGAAATGAAGAACGAGAGTGTTCATCGACTTGTACGGGCCAAAAGCTACAGAAAAGCGTTGGAAGAAGTTGAGCAGTGTTTAGTGCTGTGTGCGAACTGCCATAGGGTTTTCCACTATAACGAACGCCATGCAAAAAAAATGGAGGCCGAAGCCCCCATCAAGTTACAAGAAGTGTAACTTTCCGTTCACTCTTCAATACGGGTAATTACGTATGAAGTAACAGTAGTAGCTTCGTCTTCTGACTCTTCGTCTTCTGACTCTTCGTCTTCTGACTCTTCGTCTTCTGACTCTTCTTCAACGTACTCAACCCAATCATCGGACTCTTCGTCGTGCACATACCAAGTGTCTGCGTCTTCGTCGTACCAATACCAGCTATCAGTATCTTCGTCGTAAACGTATTCTTCGTCTTCATCGTCAAATTCTGTAACTATGTCGTAGTCAGCAGTCCAACCGTGATCTTTTTGGAGCTCGATAAACTCTTGAATGATCTGCACTTTTTCAAAATCGCTGGTCTCGATGGTCAAAATTTCATCGTCCATGAAATCCCAGTCGGCAATATTAATCTGAACCTTGTACATAAAAACTCCTTTAATTTGGTGCGGCCCTATGCCGCAAAACAATCCTACGGAACCTATATGACTTTTGCAAGGCTAATTAAAAAGGCCCCCAAAAGGGGGCCTTCATCTGGTTATTTAAAACCAAATTATCAGGACGAACCGGGAGAACCAAACATTCCCAATGGGTCAGACCAACCGAACGAATAACGCTCGCGGGCTTTGTAACGGACGTTGCCGGTATCAAAGTCGCCGTCCATGCTGTTAGCAAGGGGTGAACGAACGAAATGCTTCAGACCGTTAGGTACATCAGTAGTCAAATACCAGCCGTTTGTGTCGGTCAAGTAGTTGTTAATGGTGTAGCCTTCAGGGATAGAGCCATTGTTCTTCAGTGCGTTGATGTCGTTGTCGGTAGTGCCAACACGGAGGTTGGTTTCCAACAGGCGGGTAGCCACGAACTGCAATGCAGGGGGAACAATCAGCTTCTTGGGCTTGGCGGCAATCAACAAACCACGCTCGTCTGTCCATGCGGCGATCTGAATAACAGCGTTTTCCAACGAAGTTTCATTCAAGTCAGCAGCAGTGGAAGGACGGTTGGAGTTGGTTCCACCAGAAACCAAGGGGTGAGCAGTGCTAAACAGAGCAACGCCATCACCACCGACATAAGCGGCAGAGAAACCGTTGTTAAGAGTAGCGGCAGCTTTAACCTGCTTGGTATACGCCATAGCACGAGCCAGACCTTTGGTGTAACGAGCAGACAAGCTGTCATACAAGTTATCTTCAATCGCTTCTTCAGTGATTGAAAAACCCAAAGCAATGGTTTCGTGGTTGTAGCGGGTAGTCCATGCCTCTTGAGCATTGTCATAAGCGATGGCGGAACCCTCGTTTTTGACAGGTGCGGCTGAGAAGCCGGACAGTTTGGTCTCTTCTTCAAAGGAACGCTCAGAGGTCTCTGTTTCGTAGATCTCTTTGTGTTGCTCACCGTAGCGAGCGTACTCCATGCCAAACAAAGCATTCAAGCCGGGCAAGAGTTCCTTAAGTAGTTGTGCACGTGAAATAGCCATTTAAGTAACTCCTTAAGCGCCAGTGGCAGAGTAGTAACCATGCAAGCCTTGGTTCAACTTAACCAAAACTTCGGGATACTGGGTAAACACAATAGTGGATGCGCTAGGAATAGCGGTAACACTGCCGGGGACTGCAATCGCAGCGTTAATCGTAACTGACGTTGCAGCGGCTGCGGCAGCGGTGGTTACAAAAGAACCTGTTTGAATGATTTGTCCGTTTGCTGCAACATAAGCCACATCTGTTCCAACAGGGATTGCGCTAGGCAAACCAGAACCAGTTAAGGTAATAGTTGTAGAAGATGAAGAGCCAGTTGCGCTTACTGAAATAGCAGATTCTTGTACCAAGCCAACCAAACGCAAAGGTAAGGTGGTTGTTACAGGAGTAGCTGAGGGGGCTAAAACTGCGTTAGCAGAATTGCCGGTGGTTGTGCTACCCGTATTGTTAATGGCAGATAGGTTAGTACCAATCATAGCCATAGCAGCGGAAGCAATAGCGGTAGTGGCGGAACATACAACCGCTTTAAACACAGCATCAGGATCGTCCGATATATAAGCTTGGCAATCACCTGCGAGGGTGCTTGCGGGCCAGTATTGGGCAAATTGCTTTTGCTTGGTTAAAGGGTTTGTGTAAGTACAGCCCAAGAAAATACCAACCGTTTGGTTTAAACCAGTGCCAGTAGAAACTGAAGCACGGGTTACATTACCACGCGATAGTACAACGAAATCGCCATAGAAAATGTCAGTGGCATAACCGTACTGGATGGGGTACATACGAGTACTCCCAGCAAATACTTGACCACCAATCAAGTTCAATGGTTTTAGCCCGTAAGGGGCGTCAACTACTGGATAAGCCATTTAAGACTCCTTTAAAAAAATTTAAGAACCTGTGCCAAATGTTACTTTTGACGATCTTTCCGCGAATTTTTGCATCCGTGGATCATTGTCTTTCATGTAGGTGTTGTCTACCGAATCCATTTGCGCTTTGTTTATCTTGGCAAAGTGAGCGTCACGTTGTTGCATAAACTCGGCTGGAATGCGGCAAAGTACTAACCCGCCTATTTCAATATTACCTTTAAAGCGTCCGTCAACGGAAGCGTGCATCATGAGTTCTGGATAGTCTTCTGCTTTGCAGGGTTCGTATCCCTCACGTAACTTAGAGGAGATATTAGATGGATCACTATTACCCAGTACGCTAATACGGATCCAACGATGCGACCAACCGGGCCTATCGTCGGGTGAAGGTAAAGATTCTGGTGCACGCCACGCCGTTGGTCGTTGCATCTCTTGACGAGTATCCAACGCACGATCTAAGCGAATTTGCGGTTTTCCAGCTTTAGTGACTTCAGTGTTTTCCATTTTTATGTTCCTTTTCTAAGTAGAGCAACCTGTCTTGCATATTCTTCGATGGGCACCCCAAGGCGACGCGCAGTGGCGGCTTCTGATGCTTTTAAACGAATACGACTAGGTGGAGTACTTCGTGAGGCTGGTGCCACAGGCGAAGTAATTCTTGGTGCACGGCGTGGGGTATCTTCATACTCCTCTTCCGGTTCTGACGCCCTTTTCTTAGGAGGCGGATCGTCTTCCTCGTAGCTCTGTTCACTTTCAAAGTGTTCAGGAAATCTTTTGCGCATTGTTTTATCAATGGTTTGAAAGTACTCTTCAGTACCTACATAGTCCGCACCATACTCTTTCTGTAACTTCCTGTCAATGCCCATAGCAGACATTGTCATTTCTTCGTCAACCCCCCACCAATCATTGTTACGTTCAACCCATTTTTTAGTGCGGGGGGTAAGGTTAGGTTTTTCTGGTTGTGCGGTTTGAAACTCACGTTCTTCAACCTCAATGGGTCTTAGTCCAGAAGCTTTGTCTATCCTAAGAGTAGCCTTAGCAATTTCTGCTTGGGCATCGGTAATAGCGTCAACATCGCCAGACTCGTAGGCTTCTTTATAGCGCTTCTTTGCAGAATCAAGCTCTAATTGGGCGGTAGATTGAGACTGCTCAATGTATACTTTACTTCCGTTAGAAAGCTGTTGTTGAAGTCTTTTGTTCTCGCTATAGACTTGTTTGGCGAAGTTTTCCGCCGCTTCGCGTTCGCGTAGGGCTTCTTCTTTGGCGCGGCGTTCGTCGTGGTAGCCACGGGTGAACTTCTTGATACGGGCTTGAACCTTCTCGTCGTACGTTGCCAATTCGTCTTCGGTTGGGTCTTCTACTGGCTCTTTCATGGGCTTGCGGCCACGATCTTGAGCGGGGGTATCGTCCTCAATTTCTACTTCAAACTTTTCTTCAGCAGCAGCTTTCTCTGCTTTCTCATCGGGAAACTCATAAGAGTCTTCAAACTTTTGTGTTGCCATGTATTACTCCTTATGCAGCACGGGTAATTCCGCGCGGATCTTCCACAACAGCCTCAACCGAATCATCGTTAATGATGCGGAATTCGCGGCCATGAATCTTCAGACGGGTGCCTGAATTGGGTCGGACGATGACAAAGTCACCTTCCTTGCACGACGGCCCACTAGGGAACCGGGCGATATCTGTATAAGCATCGGGGCCAAGCTTGACTACAAATAATACTGGGGTTAGTACTTCTTCATAGTGCATAGATTGATTTGATTTAACAATACCAATTTCACTATCCGCAAACTCTTCCATTGCTTCAGGAACAACGCACAGAAGGTGGAACGTTTTAGGATCGGGCAACTGCTTCGCTTTATCCTCTGCACTCGTGTTAAGAATGCCGGACAAATCTACCGCAGCGACGTCAAATTCAGTCATCGGAATACTCCATTTTTTTCGCAAGGTCTTTGACAATTTGATCTGCATGAGTTAGACCCCGAATAACTCCGCAGACGTGCCGATACTCGGCGAAATCTTTTGCGCCACCGCCACTTAAAAAAATAGCTTGATCCTCGCGTAACTTGTCAATTTCTTTGAAAAGGTATGTAAGCGCTTGTGAATTCATTTATTCCCCCCTTTGTTGTTAGACTGATTTCGTTGCGCTTGCTGCATAGCCATCTGCGCTTTGTGTTTTGCCGCATCAATACCCATACGAACCCCTTCGGATTCCATTTTTTTGTTTAACTGATCTCGTTTTGCGGCTGTCTGTGCGCCAACCTGCATAGCAGCGATTTCTTTTTGAGCCTCAATACGGGACTCCTCAATACGAATCTGGTCTGCTTTTGCCGCAGCGTCAATCTGTTGCTTCTGCTGTTTAAGTTGCAACTCGCCTTGCTTGATCTGCAACTCTTGCATCTGCATCTGAACAATCGGGTCCTGCATTTGTTGTTGAGCCTGTTGTTGCTGAGTTTGCTGTTGTGCCTGCTGAGTCAACTGCTGTGACGCTTGCGCGGTCATCATTGCAATTCGATCCGCCAACTCTGGAGCCACTTGTTTGTTTTGCTCTTCAGTGGGTAGCGGCATACCTATTGACATCTCAATTTGCTTGCGATACTCGAACGCAATGTGTTCGTTGATGTGCGCCATAGCTGCTGCCATGATCGCTTGAGCTTGTGGGTTCATCTGCATCAACTGTTGAATCTTTGGATTCTGAATAGCTGCCATGTGCGCCTGAATATGAGCTTCGTGGTTCTGCTCAATAAACGCCTTGACCGGCTTCATAATCAGGATATTCTGGTTCTCCTGTACTGGGTCAGTAGGTACTTGGTCATCTTCCACCGGTACTAACTTGTTAGCATTCTTGATACCCAACACCTCAATCATCTGACGATGCAACAGAGGTAAGTTATAGAGTTGTGGTGCAGACTGAGCCAACTGAAGAACTGCTTGATACTGCACGATTTTCTGTGCCATTGTTGCTGCATTTGGATCACTAACAGGAATAACTTCTGTGCTGTCGTAATCTGATTTCTTGGCCTTACGACCTGCATCTTCTGGCTCATAGTCGTACTCCTCGGGCGTATAGTCAGCAATGATGGTCTTGAGAAGCTTGAACTCCTGTTTCATGGTGTAGTGCAAACGCGCTTGCACTGCCGTCATCACTTTAAGAGTGCGCTCCAAGAGAGCTAGTGTTGTGCCTACCGGTGCATTAGTACTCATATCAGACACGTTCATGTCGCCACTGGACGCAAACGCACGGCCTTCTTGAACTATGTTCTGGAATAGTGCAAACAGAACCTGACTAGGTTCTTTATACGGTAGGGGTAGTATGTTGTCTCTGATTGATCCGCTTGGTACATCTACGTCTCTAAACTCTCCGGGCTGGATGGGGGTGTCGTCTCCCTTAATGCGTAAGCCGCGAGATTTAAGACCTCCGGGTAAGTTAGATAGCGTGCCAGCATCCACCAACTGTCGGATGAGCATGGTGGCGGACTTGGCGTAGCCCCCGATAAGGTGGATAAGACCATATCCATAGAACCCAAATCCGGGGATGTATTGGTAGTGGACAAAGTGTTGTCGCTTGGTGTGCAGTTCGTCGTCTTCATACCAATTTCTCCTTACGGCTAAAACTTTACCTGTGCCTTTTTCAATAGTAACTACATAGGGTAACGCAATCCCAGTCTTCTTACCCTTCTTGTCCTCATGCTCAAACCCAGCCAAGTCCAAGTCAACGTGCATCTCCAAGATACGGAAGCGATCATCGTTGATAGCTGACATACCCTGCTCTTCAGCTTTTTGCTTCTCAATATCATCCAACTCATGTGTCGGCTCGCCTAAGTCCACGTCGATGTAGAACCCGGCTTCTTGCAACTTCTTGATCTCGTTTTCAGTCTTACGCATAACATGTGCAACCCGCTCGGCTGACTCAAGATTACTAGCCCCGTAGGGAACGACGATGTCTTCAGCGGGAATAAACACTGCTACTTGACGACCCTTAGCTGGGTCGTAGTACACCTTCTTAAACGCTGAACCTGCGAGGGGCAGTGACCACAACATCTTCTCGTGCTCGGGGCGATACTCCACCATCACTTCAGTTAACTGATAGTTCATGTCCTCGCGCACGCGGGCGGCAGCTTCTTCTTTAAGTAAGTTAATTGCGCCAACAATCTGGGTCTTGACTGGCCCCATTGCTGGGAACGTCTCCATCATTGCTTCGGACTGGAACCGCACGACGGACTCTGTCAACATGGGGTGGAATACACCACAAGCGCCCTGCCAAGGTTCTGTTCGCTCTTCGTAGTTCAAACCCAGCAACTTCAGACCATCAACATAAGTCTTGATCCAATCTTTGCGATCCATTACGTCTTTGCCAAAGTCCTCAATTAAGTCTGCTCCAAGCGAGTCCAACTCTGCTTCGTCCATGTACTCAGCTAAGTTAGCGTCAAAGTCTTGCGCCGTTTCTTTTTTTGGTTTTAAGTCAATCTCAATGTCGCCCATTTGCAGGCTAACTGACTCGGGGTCTTCAATCTCAATTTCAATATCGGGCTGTTCTGCTAAGTCGGAGAGACCCATAGGTGCTTGATAAAGTGCTTTGTCCATTGAACTTGTTGCCATTTTGTGTCCTTACACTGTGTAGTACCGCTCGTTGCGGTTACCTTTGAAATACTGAACGTCTTCAGGCTCGTCGCTTGGTAAGCGTAAGAACCCACCTTGTCTAAACCTCATAAGCGCTAAAGTTGTTGCGTCAACCAAGTCATCGTGTTCGCCGGATGGGAACTCCGCAACTTCATCTACCAATTCTTCAGCCCACCTAGTCTGTGGAACCCATACTTTCCCAGACGCGATTATGTCTGAGACTGCGTTAAGACGGGCAATTTTGTCTTGGCCCTTACCCGGCGTGTACTCCTGCACAGGTATGCCCATTGCTCTTAGGTCATAGATCAACGGCGCTCCGGATGCCTTCTTCTCTATAAGCACTCCGTCTGGTTCAAACATGTTGTACTCAGCCAGCACATCTCGTTTCAGGTCAGGGTACTCAACACGCTTCTTATATGTGTTTAGAAGAATGATATTTTTTGTCATATCTTCTTGGTTGGTAAATATCCCCCACGTCGTACCTGCGGAATAGTCAGCCCTGTTGTTTTTCTCAAACGCCGTGTCCCATGTCTGAAGTACATACTCACACTCGGGGGGACGATTGGGTTCCCACCATTTCCACCAGTCGCGCTTCACAATAGCTGACTCATTACCTACGGGATTCTGTTGGTACTGCGCTTGCCACTTGGCATTAGGCAGTTCGTTCCTAAGCGCATCCAACTCCTCCATCGACCAGAACTGAGGCCAAAGAGGGTTGCCACTTGGTAGGATTGCAGGGAACTCGATGACTTCCCACTCTTCACCGCTCCTTGAAGCGGCAGCTTTAATCACTTGACCGGTCAAATCTCGCTGAGACCACCGAGTCATAACTATAACAATAGCCCCGCCCGGCTGTAAACGCTGTCTTGGGCCAGATGTGTACCACTCATACACCTTGTCATACACATCAGGGTTGGTAGCCGCCATTGCAGCCTCTTGTTCTGAGTGTGGATCATCTATTATTAGTACGTCAGCACCTTTACCGGTCACTGCACCGCCTACACCAATCGCAAAGTAGTCGCCACCCTTGCTGGTATTCCACCGCCCGGCAGCTTTTGAATCACTTTGCAGGTGTAAATCAGGAAAAATCTCGTGGTAGACCTCAGAATCCACCAAATTTCGCACTTTTCGACCAAAACCCACCGCTAATTCAGCAGTATGTGACGCTTGAATCACTTTTTTGCCCGGAAACTGCCCTAAAAACCATGCAGGAAGCAGGTATGACGCGAATTCTGACTTAGTATGGCGGGGTGGCATGTTAATTATGAGTCGTTTGCACTCTCCACGAGCCACTCGCTCAAACGCATTGGCCATTCTTTTGTGATGCGCCCCAGAAATGAAGGTAGGCCAGACCCTTTCCACAAACTTAATGAACTTCTCTTGCGCAAGCTCACGCTCTTTGAGCTTCTCTAACTTAGTTAGCTGTGTCTCTAGTACCCGTAAGTCCGACTCGCTCAGCTTACCCGAGTTAATTAGTGTTTCTATGTCTTTTAGAGTAATCTCACTCATTATCTTGTACCTCGGATTCCGGGATTTCGTCTTCCATTTCAGAACCGGCAATAAGTATCTCTTCCGTTTTTACTGCGCCTAACTGAGCATCCAGATCATCCAAGGGAGTGATGTCTGACACGTCGGTGTTGAGCAAGCGTTTAACTCTTTCTCTGATGGAATTCTCAAGAGATGCAGAAGTTGTGTGGTGGATAGTGATCTCGCTGCGTTCTGTAAAGAGGCCGATGTCCGAATGCTTGCCCAAAAGCTCAAGTGCTTTTAATTCAATCTTCGGGTCGCCGTTGTCCGCAAGCAACACGAGTTTGTTTGTTATGAAATTTCTGGCTTGTAGTGCATCGGCAAACGCTTGGAAGTCAAACTTCTTTACCAGATGGTGGGCCGCCGCCGCTTCGTGTGACTTAGATATAGTCTTAGGCGCATTTGGTTTGGTTGCACCCGTGAGCAGATCCGCAGCTTTATGCAGATCATCGTCATCAAAATCTACGCTGGCCCCAAGCTCATTTATAAGATCAATAGTGTTTACAGCGACAGCTATGCTATCCGCATGAGTCTTAGGTTGCTCATCGGACAAATCAAAAGGAACAGGATGTTCCGTAGTAGGCACAAGTTGAATCATGGCACTTCGGTAGAAGGGATAGCCGAAATGTAACAGAAAAAATTTATACATGCCAAGTCTTTCATGTATAGAAAACGGAATTTTTTATATATAGGGGTGGGGGGCTAGGCAAAATAAAAAGTGACGGGGGGTGTTGGCGTAAATGCCAACGGCTAGAAATACCTCAGAAAAATGAAGGGGGAGGGGGGTATTGTTATGAAAATTATGTAGCTGGGTATCGTTCGTGCAACACAGTGTGTAAGGGCCCCTACCTCCCCTATTTTATTTTTTGGGGTGGTGGGGGTAAACCCTAGTACCCCTAACATTTTGTTATATCCTGCCCCTATTAAATTTTGTTTCTCATAGACTTGATTTTGTGGTACGATTTGAGGTAAAATCCAATCATACAAAGCAAAATGCTATGTATCCTGACCTAGCAGGGTTTCTAGGTGTTAGATGTAATGAGGTATCAGAATGAACGCAACACAATCAGTAACAGACATCCAAGTAATTGCACCATTATCACGGGAGGACTTATTAGCCGAAGCTCGCAAGGGTGCGGCGAATGGCACGATGATAGGTGAGAGCAGTGAGCAGTTTTATGCAGAGCAGGCTAACAAATTGTTAGGGGTTGAAAAGTGGTATGTATTCAATCATGACGATGTGACAGACGAGGGCAAAATCGTCAATGCCGAATGGAAGTTACTCAAAGCAGAGTATGACAAGGCGTATATGGCTAAGCACGGCAAAAAGTACTCTAATTTCTCCACTGTCAAAGCACGTATTCGCAAGTATGCGGAAGATAATGCCAAGGAATTGGGCTTATTCGGCGAAGTGCCTGATGTTCAGGAATTGAACGAGGATGGCACACCAAAGGGCAAAGCAAAGCACAATAAATCAGTAGATGAGCGTATTATGGAATCTACTGCTCTTTATATGTTCTTAAAGCGTCAGGAAGGTTTGAACGAAAAGCAGGGCAAGTTTTTGACATACCTTGCTAATGGCTTGACAGAATTTGGTGTCAACCTTGCAATGATTGAAGCAAGCAAGAAGTAATCGGGAGGGGAGGGGAAACCCTCCCCTAACAAAATGTTAGCCCTTAATTTGGAGAATGAAATGGTTTTGCGTGAAGATTCTTTTTTAGTTCGTGCTCTGCTAGTAGTGGCAAACCCTGTTCCTTGGTTGCCCTCGCTCTTACCTATGCGAATGGAGCAATGCCGTGTTGGAAACAACACTACCGATTTTGTCCGTGTTACTTTTGGGAGAATTTAAAATGAAAATAATTGTTACCTGTCCCGAAACGATTTTCGGCGTTATCGAAAAAACCTTTGATAACTATACTGATGCAATGAAGTGGGTTGAAGTCTGCATATCGAATGACGTCAAAGTCATTGTCGAAAAAGTCTAACCTTTACCCTCTTAACCCTAAGCCCGCTTTATGCGGGCTTTTTTGCGTCTGTTACATTTTGCTGAGCCCTAACAATTTGTTAGGGCTTTGTTACGTTTTGGTTTAGTTACATTTTTTGGCGTGTACCAGTTCTTCGGGCGGGCGTAGCGATTTGGTACTGTTACGTTTAAGGCTAGAATTTTTGGCGTGAACCAGTTCTTCGGGCGGGCGTAGCGATCAACTAACATATTGTTATGCTTTGGGGTGTAATGTTACGCAATGTTACGTAGTGCCTCTCGTAAGTCCTTGATTTTAAAGCAATGTTATATGTTACAAAGTTACACGAGTGGTATGGTCGTCCGTCAAAATGAAATGACACAGCAAGTGCGTAACATCACCTCACTTGAGCACAACTCATTTAAAAATTTCCAGCGCCATATACTCATATATACTAATAACTTTATAACTTTATAACATTACATTAACTAACTCTTCCACAAGCCCCGCCGTTCCTAATTTGTTACGTTTTTTATAGCGTTACGTTTTCCTTCCAAAATCATCACTTTTAGCCCCTTTTTATAACTTCACCCCATCACGTTCCATCACACTTCCATAACAACACCCTTTTGCGCTGTTACATTTTACCCATCCCTTTTTGCGCAGACCCATCCGTAGAAAACTTGAACTGTCTGTAACATCGTGGTATAATATAAGTTGGAATGGAAAAAAACAAAATCAAGTCCAAGCCAAGACCCCTAACAAATTGTTAGACCCTTAAACGTAACAAAGGTAAACCATGCAAACACCGATCTACTTCTTATTCAACACCCTGCTCGCTTGTGCATCCTTTTATATGGGCACGACAGGCGATGGCTACATCCACACCTTTTTCATGTGCCTCGGCGCATTCATCCTTGGGCATCTTGTAACCGAAGCCCTCAACTATGTAGAAGACGACAACCAAACAGAGGAGGCATAACAATATGTTAGACAGCAACTGGAGAGAATGTATTGATTGTGGCGATGACGTACACATCGAACGCTGGTCACTCGGCTACCGAGTATGTATGTTCTGCGGTGAAGACCGAGCCACTACCGAGCGCCAATCATGGTGCATTGTTCAAGAATACACCAAAGGTAACTATCAGTTCGTTACCTCTACCCAAGCACCCATAACCCTGAAACAGACTAACCCGAAGGAGAACCGAGTATGACTGAGCACGACTACGAAAAAGCAATAAAGCTACTGGTTGCGGTGGAAATAGACCTACGCAACTACTTGAACGACCCCGCCGAGTACCAAGCATCGTACTTGGAAGACACCCACTGCTGTATCACGGAAGCCCTGAGCTTGCTTGAGGTGAAGACGGGTCAGCCCGACTACGACTACTTTGAGACGGAGGACTAACAAAATGTTAGAGCAAACAATCACCATACACATCAAGAACGTATACGGCGAGGACAAAGCATACCCAGTATGCGAGAAGGCTAAGCTGTTCACCGATATCGCAGGAACAAAGACTCTGCGCCCAGCCGACCTCAACTACATTCAAGCGTTGGGGTACAAAATAACTGTGAAACAACAGGAAGTGAAGGGGTTGGCAAATGTTATGTAGATACTACGTTACAGGTTGGTGCGACAGGTTCGGGCAGTGGGTTGCCGACTCCATCGTGACAAACAACATGAGAAAAGCGAAGGAGAGGTTCAAGCTGACCAATCCGTCATTGAGGAAAATCAAAGCATACAAAACGAAAGGCGGTGTGTGATGGGATACGCAACAGTAAAAAGAGTGCCGAGGGTACACGACTACGCCCAAGCACTACGGATACACGACACCATCAAGCCCTTGCGTGGGCGTTCGCCTGAGATTAAACCACTGGGGGACAGGCGCGGTGCCGACACCTACCACATACGCATGAATGGGGAAGCTGTTGAGCTAGTTTTGTACAAGACCCCAGTCATTACGTTCATGCCCGATGGTGAGGTGGTGCTGTTTGTGGATAGCTATAACACTGTGGCTACGCACCAATTCATTCAGCAAGTTCTAGGTATCGGAGCAAGTGGAGTGAGGCGCACGACTGTGCTGACTATCAACAACTCAAAGTACACGCTCGCCGACAAGGACAAGCTACGCCTACGCAAAGGGGATAAAGGGTGGGAGGTTCTTAACCCGATGCAACAATGGACATGGCGACTTGACCGCAAAGCTGTGAGTAATGTTAGGGCGCAGTACGGCGAGTTCTACAAGTATTTGAAAGGGTTCGTGAGCCTACGCACCGAGAGCATGGCAGTTAGCCGATGGCAACTCGAAGAGAAGGACTTTGTCTGTGTTCAGCAAAGCGAGTTTAAGAGCGTATGCGGTGGTACGTTCCCCATGAGTGTGTACGCCTACATGGACAAGCGAGGCAAGCAGAGTTTGGAATGGACTCCAGTCAAGCCGCATCAGTACGAGAAGTCAGCGGGGATGTTTGAGAAATTGATTCGTTCCGACCAACCCGAGGAGGACAAGCACACCAACTTCTACAAGGCGGCGTTGCTGTTAGTTGCCAAGTTGGAAAGTGACCGAATGGACATCCGTACCGACTCAGTAAGAGTGAGGTCAAAACATATCGTACCACTACTAGACGATGTATTGTTTATGATACACGCGCATCAAGTGTTGGTTCGCAAGGCGTTGCCGCAGGGCAAAGTGTCGAGCGGTATATACGAGCATTGGATGGTGGAGTGGGAATAACATTTGGTCAGAACGCTGGCTAAAAAGCTTGATTTATATGTAACAATGTGTTATAATATAAGTTGAAAAAGAAATTGTTTTCCGTGTGTTAGTTTGTGTTAATCAACCCCCTAACAAATTGTTAGGTACATCAGAGGAGTTAGATATGTCAGAAGTTAGATTTGGTAAGTCCCTTACCCTTGCTCAAGCATCCACATTGATTCGTACCAACCCCGAAACTCGGTTCCTGTTACAAGGCGAGCCCGGAATTGGTAAGAGTTCAATGCTTGAATCCATCGCCGCAGAGCTTGGTTATGACTATGCGTATATTGACGTACCCAATATGGATTTGGGCGACATTGCAATGCCGGTCATCGACCACGATACCAAGACCACTAGGTATTACCCCAATGCTCGGTTCAAACTGCATGAGAAGAAACCCTTAGTCATCATGCTCGACGAGTACACCAAGGGTGCTGACCCTGTGAAGAATATCCTTCACCCCATGTTCGAGAAAGCCAACCCCCGACTCGGTGACATACCCCTGCCAAGCAACGGCGACCAACAGACCATCGTGTTTCTGACTGGTAACCTAAGCACCGATGGCGTGGGCGACAGCTTGAAAGCGCACAGTGCGAATCGCTTAGTACCCATAACGATTGCCAAGCCGGACGCTGAAGCATGGTTGAACTGGGCTATCCCCAAGGGTATCGAACCCGAAGTGTGTGCGTGGGTTAACCGATTCCCCCATGTATTGGCTAGTTACTTGGATGGGCATGGCGACAACCCATACATCTACAACCCCAAGCGACCACAGAAGGCGTTCGTGTCTCCACGTTCGCTAGAAACTGCAAGCAACATTGTGCGGACACGTAAATTCAACGACCCCGATGCTGTGATTGCGGCGTTGACTGGTGCTATCGGTGAGAGTGGTGCGAGGGATATGCAAGCGTACATTGAGTTCGCCGATCAACTCCCAACGTGGGAAGCAACCATCAAAGACCCTAAGCATACGAAGATACCTACAAGTCCGGGTGCGTGTGCGATTGTGGTGTTTGGTGCTATCAGCCGTATTGACAAGGACACCATCGCCCCATTCATGCAGTACTTGGAACGATTCGATGCCGAGTGGCAAGCTGTGTTCGCTATCAACATTGCCAAGTCCAAGGAGAAGCAGAGCATTGCGTTCAGCGCAAAGGCGTTCGCCGACTGGGTAGCAAAGAACCAAGACTTGCTGTGAGGGAGAGGTACATCGTGCAGTGGGTAACCGCGCTCGACTCCGAGCAAGGGTACTTGCAAGTGTTGGGCTACTGCGTGAGAGATACAGGTAGTAGCAACTGGGCTACCTTGTTTGAACACAAGGACGAGACTGTGTGTAGGAAAGTATGTGGAATGTTAAACGAAGAGGAGCTAACAAAATGTTAGAAGAACGTAAAGTGCAGAAGGCAAAGATTACGCTGATGCGTAACCCGAAGTTCGCATTGCTATCTGGCGTGCTGATGGTTGGGCGTACTAGCGTAGTAGATAACGTTCCAACGGCGTGCACCAACGGACGCGACGAACGATACGGGCGCAAGTTCGTTAAAGACTTGCGTGAGCAGGAGTTAAATTTCTTGGTAGCCCATGAGAACGGACACAAGATGTATCGACACCTGACCACATGGAAGAAACTCCATGACGAAGACCACAGGCTGGCAAATCAGGCTTGTGACTACGTGATTAACCTCATGCTCAAAGACCTTGATCCAACCGAGTCAGTTATTGCGATGCCTCGCTATCCGCATGGGCATCCGATGGCGGGTAAGGTGATGGGCTTGGTTGACGAGCGATTCCGTGGCATGAACTCCAAGCAAGTGTTCGACATACTCAAGCAAGAGCAAGAGGAAGGCGGCAGCGGGGGCGATGACGGTGATGGGGGGTTCGATGACCATGACTGGGACGGAGCCAAGGACATGACCGAGGAGGAGAAGAAAGAGCTTGAGCGTGAGATCGACCAAGCGATTCGTCAAGGCGTCATGGCACAACAGAAGATTGCGGGTAGCGGAGCAGGTGGACTCGACCGAGAGCTTGCCGACTTGCTTGAGCCCAAGGTCAACTGGCGTGAGGTACTGCGTGACTTTGTGAAATCAATTTGCAACTCCAAGGACGCATCGTCATGGCGCAAGGTTAATCGTAGGTTCTTATCCACAGGCGTTTACATGCCTACGTTGATCGGTGAGAAGGTAGGTCACTTGGTAATCGCTATCGACACATCGGGTTCGGTGGGTGACGACGAGCTTGCCGAGTTCTTATCCGAGGTTAAGGGTATCGCAGAAGAGGTAAACCCTGCGTGTGTGGACTTGCTGTACTGGGGTAGTTCGGTGGTAGGGCATGAGACTTATGGTGATGGCGAAGCAACCAACATCATTAACTCAACTCGACCCAAAGATGGCGGGGGCACAAGCCCAAGCTGTGTATCCGAGTATCTCAAAGAGAAGAACATCAAGCCTGAGTGCGTCATCATCTTGACCGATGGTTGCGTGGGCGATGACTGGGGTAGCGAGTGGACTGCACCTACGTTGTGGTGCATTGTCGGCGATTACTTTGATGGCGAAGCGGCGAATGGTAAGACCATTCATATCAAGGACTAACAAATTGTTAGGAGAGAACATGAAACTAGGACAACTGAAGTATTCCGTAGCCAAAGAAGAAGGCTATGTGGAGATTGATTGGGCAACTATGCCAACCGATGTGGTAGGGCTAGACATACTACAAGACTGGATAGTAGAACTGCACGACATCTACGACGAGCAACACGGAAAAGTTTTTAAACGGAAGGAGCAACCATGAAACGATACAGAGGCGTGGTGGTATTCAGGTACTACCAAACAATCGAGGTGGAAGCCGAGAATAAAGAGCAAGCAATGCGATTGATGTACGACCAGTACGACGACAACAGAGCAGATGGTGAAAGTGATGTGTTAGATGTGGAAGAAATAACTGGAGAAACCAAATGAGTATTAGTTCATCAGCGTTATTAGTGGAGTTGAATATTAGCGTATGGCCTGCATCCAAGTTGGACAGGGAGATCACCGACAAGGTGAACACGGACGCATCGGCAGTCAAAGGTGCGAGTCAGACCAAGAAGAATCTGTTTGCGGGTACTAGCCTACGCAAAGACATCTCAGACTTTGCCGCAAGGGTTCGCCTATATCACAACAAGCACACACTACCTTGGGCGGATAAGGGCGAGCGTATGTTGCCGACTGCGTTGTTCATGGACTACAAGCAGACCATGAATGGGTTCGAGCAGACATTCAACATGATGTGCCAAAACTTCTACATCGAGTACCCGCGTCTTGTTGTCGAAGCACCTACTAACTTAGGCAGTATGTACAAAGCCGAGGACTACCCTGAGTTGACGGATGTGAAGCTGAAGTTTGGGTTTCGTCGCGCAGTTAAACCTGTGCCCGAAGCGGGCGACTTTCGCTTAGACATACCAGCGCATGACTTAGATGAAATGCGTGAGGAGTTCTTGAAACAGCAAAACAACAAGTTAGCCGAGGCTATGCGTGAGCCGTGGGACAGACTGCACGAAATGTTAGTAGGCATATCCGAGAAGTTGACGGATGTGGAGGGGGATTCCAAGAAGCGGTATCACGACACGCTTATATCTAACCCGATAGAGCTATGTAGTTTGTTAACCAAGCTGAACGTGACCAACGACCCCAAGTTGGAGGAAGCACGTAGACAGTTGGAGATGACTATGTTGGGCGCGGACATTGAAGACCTCAAAGGACACGCCCCTGCACGTATTGAATTGAAGTCCAAGGTGGACGAGATTCTCAAGCGTTTCGATTGGTAAGGGGGGAGACATGAAACCATTTGACGAAATTGCTAAAGAAGCAAAGATAGAGATGACCCCTGAGATACGCAATTTTGCGTGGCTTGTGAACCACTATGCGCTGATTGATTTTTGGGAAGCGGCGGCAAGGCAAGCAAAGTATCAACACGAAACATTAGAACAATTTTTTAAGACCGAGGAAAAAAGAACATGAATACATTGGAACTGAGCAACGTAGAACTTAGCACGAAGGTGGCTAAAAACGTCAAAGACTATGCCCGGGAGTTAAAGAGTGTGGATAAGCTAATAGACCCAGTTGTCCAACGACTGGCCGTGCTGAATCCTTTGTGGAGGTTCGTGGTGGAGTCGGTGACATTCGACAACTCTACTGAACCACAGAGTCTTAAGGTAACGGATTTCAAAGTAATGGAAGCTGGTGAAGAGCTAGGTACTATCAGCAGGGAGTACCACGGAAGCAACTATGTAATCCAAATCTCCAACGAGCGTATTGGTAAGGACAGAGTGCGCCGTGGTGGGTACAAGACTACGGATGCGGATAAGGCTATTCTGAAAGCCAAGAAGATGTTCTTCAAACTCAAGCCGAGTGAGCGTATTGATAAGGCTATGAAAGATGCAAGTGGGGTTATCCAACAACAGGCGCGTAGGAAGGACAGAGAGAAGCACGACCACGCAACCACTATACAAACCGCCGCTCATAAGTTCATCATGGGAACTGGCTTTTCTTTGTTCCTTGAGCATATTAAAACAATGGCAGAGTCCGAGCAAATCAAAATCTATAAAGCACAAGCAGAGTATGAACGTATAGGCGAGGAGATGCTAACTATCGACAAGGTTAAAAGCCAATTCGAGAACGGCAAGACTGCGCTAGTCATTAAGGATGATGGTAAATACCTAGTAAAAATAGGTGACGCTATCCAACTTTATGATAATAATACGCTCCCCGAAGACATGCGAGGAAAGCTAGGTATGTTGAAACTTGTGGAAGCCGAGGCATTCGTAAGCAACGTAGGTTGCCGTATCAATGATGAAGTGTTTGTATTAGTAGTAGGGGAGGCATAACAAAATGTTAGAAGGACTGAGCAATGAAAACAATCATCCATGTTAATCAGCACGTTGTTAAAGCCAACGCAAAGAATGGTACTAACGACCCTGTGCTGACAGTTAAAACATACAAGAGCAATACATACGCAACTAGCGTACACATTAAAGGCGAGAGCCGTGTGGTGTATAGCCCTGACAAACCGTTGTCTTGCGGGGCAAAAGTGTGGATTGAAACAGACGCAGAAGTGGAGGTAATGTGATGTTAGAGGCAATAGCAAATATTCTTGTAATGGCAACGATGCTGGCGCTGGGCGCTATTCTGTTTGTCTTTGTATGCGCAATGATTGGCTGGATGATTTACACAACGCAGAACGGAGGCGATGATGACTGAAGAAGACGAAGCGTTCAACGAGATTGAGCGACAAGCCAAGCAACGCAAGGAGTCGGTGAGGGCGGCGATGCTTAGAGAAGAACACATGACTGACACTTGTGAGAAACACTGCGAAGCCAAGGCGCTCAAAATTGTGATAATGGGTTTAGAGCATGATGTTGTAAAACTTAAATCAGAGCGAGATGAGATTTATGGGTTGCTTGGGTCAGCGCATCTTGAACTACGGCAGAACCTTGAGTACGGATACAACCGCAACACAATCAAGTCAACGCTTATTAGCGTAGGTCAATACGCACCCAAGCTGAAAGCAAAGATGGATGAGTTGCAAGCCAAGATGGGGGAAAACACATGATTGAAAAATACGACACCATCAAGAACTATGTTCCTATTGGAAGTATTGAGTTGAAGTTGGCTGTGGCAAGGGCAGAGGGCTACGCCATTCGGGTTGAAGAAACAAGGTATCACCACGTTGTTGATGGGACAGTTGTTACCAGCGTAGATGAGAGCAAGCCAAAATACTATTTCTTCAACGACCGCCCCCTACCTGCGCTTGACCCATACCGCATTGCAATGGAGTTTTATTTGAAGGAGAAGAACACATGACATTCAGAGAAAAAACAATCAAATATATCAAAGACATACTTAGAGCCAAGACCATTTCCGAGGTGATTCAACTAGAACTAACGGAGGCACACCTACGTAAGCTGGAAGCTGAGACTGCCGCTGAGTATGCGTATGCCGCCATGCAATACAACGAAGAGCGCATTGTTAGGTTGGAGAAGCGGCTGGCAAAACACGCGGGGGACAAGCATGATTGACCGACTCATTATCAGTGCTGTGCTAGGCACAGTGGGGTTTAACGGCTTGTTCCCCGACACACCGCCGCCATTGACGTTAAAACAAAAAGCAAAGGAGAGATCCATAAGCAACATGTGCGACAGGAAGTCCAAGAGCAAGGCAGTAAAAGATTTGTGCAAGCGTTGGAAGGAGAAGAACACATGAGAGGAAAAGGAATTAATAACGTACTGGCACAGAACTTGATGGCGGTGAACACGCATTTAGACAGCGAACGAGAACTTCATGGTAGACCCAAGATGTGTTGGAAATGCCAAAAGGATAAGTCTACTCGCGGTGGGTATGTAAAGGCACAGGCTGGGTTTTTTAAATTTGTTTGTAAAGATTGTATGGATGCCAAGAAACTTAAGGAGACTAAGATTGATTGAACAGATCAAAACATTTTTTGGGAGGATGCGTGGCTTTCACAGTCAGCGCAAAGTGATAGTAGAGCAGGGGTTGCTTTGGAAATGCACCAAATGCGGCTTAATTTTTTTAAACAAGAGAGAAGGAGAGAAGCATGGTAGTGAAAGAAATTGTTGAAAACGAGAACGGCACAATGACCATCATCTGTGACTTTGAACCAGCGGAAATACGTGCTTGCGTAGAAGTTGGGTTTTTGAAGCTACTCAAGGACTACCTTGATGAACATGCACCGTACCATCAGAAAGCCACAGATGCTGAAACCAAAACGTGAAGTAACCAAAAACGGACGAAGCGTTAGCGCCAAACTAACACAGAGCGAATACGAAGAATGGGTAAAACTTGGTAAGGGTAAATGGCTAAGAGCATTTCTAAAAGATAGCCGATTTGAAAGGAAAGCAAATGACCGAAGAAATTAAAAAACGAAAAGGACGAGGCCCTAGTAAGAAGCCAACCCTTTTTAATACGAGCTTGCGACTACCAAGGGGGGTGATGGATTACTTCAACACCCATCATCCGTATTCAAAGCAAGCCAAAATCCGTGAAATTCTTACCGAGTATGTAAACAGCCAACAGCAAGGAGCTAACAATGGCAACAACTAAGAAAACCAGCCGCGCCGCAAAAATGCGCAGGTATTTTGTAGTCAACCCAACAGCTACAACTACCGAAGTAGCCAAGAAGTTTAATACAACGTACCAAACCGCTTACATGGCTAAGAAAAGCATGGACAAGATGGTGTCAGAAGCCGTACACGAACTTACCAAAGGCCGCAAAGTGCAACGTGAGCCAAAATGGGAAACAATATTAATGCAGACAAGCAACACACCAATCACAATGGAGGAGCCAGCCGCCGACCCAGTGAATCACCCTACTCATTACAAGGTAGGTGGTATGGAGACTATCGACTTCATCGAGGCGAAAGATTTATCCTATCACTTAGGCAACGCTGTGAAGTACATTAGCCGAGCCGACCACAAAGGCAACCGCAAGCAAGACTTGGAGAAAGCTAAGTGGTATCTTGAACGAGCGATAGCACAATCTTCTTGACCGCGCCTAACAATTTGTTAGGGTAAGTCCTAGCCGCCTACGGGCGGCTTTTTTACGTCTGTCGCTTGACATTGTCCAGCAATATGTTATTATCGCCGCTTGAAAATAAATTGGAGTAGTTAGTGGCGGTAACACCCGAGGCCAAGGTCAAGGCCAAAATCAAAAAAATCCTGAAAGACCACGGTGTCTACTATGCCATGCCCATCGGCACTGGCTACGGCAATTCAGGAGTCCCCGATTTTCTATGCTGTGTCAACGGAAACTTCCTTGCAATCGAAGCCAAGGCGGGTAAAGGCACGACCACAGCGCTGCAAGAAAAAAATCTGCGAGAGATAAAACAAGCCGGTGGCACAGCCGCCGTTATTGCCGAAGAGCAACTCGAATACTTAGAGCAACTTATCCAACTGATGAAGCAATGAACATAATCACAATCGACTTTGAAACAGCCTACGGCGGTGACCTTGGGTTTGCCAAGCAGACCACTGAGGAATATATCCGTGACCCACGCTTTGAAGTTATCGGTGTTGCAGTACAGGTAAACGATGGCGAGCCGGTATGGTTCAGCGGCACACACTCAGCCATGTACCAGTTCCTCCAAAAGTACGACTGGAAGAATTCCCTTGCGCTGGCGCACAACGCAGTGTTTGACGGAGCCATACTGAATTGGCAGTACGGCATTACACCCAAGGGTTGGTTGGATACGCTGAGCATGGCGAGAGCATTGCATGGTACTCAGGTAGGCGGCAGTCTAGGGGTCTTAGCGACCTACTATGAAATTGGAGTCAAGGGTAATGAAGTTGTCAACGCCATCAATAAGTTTCGCAAAGACTTCCTCAAGGTAGATTTGGCACGATACGGCGACTACTGCAAGAATGATGTGAAGCTGACATGGGACTTGTTTGGTTTGATGAGCCAAGGCTTTCCAAAGATTGAGCTACGCCTGATTGACTTGACCATCCGTATGTTCACCGAGCCAGTATTGCAGTTGGACAAAGAGATGTTGCAAAAACATTTGCATGTAGAGCAAGCACGGAAGGTCACGTTACTCGATAGCTTTAACAAAGACACCTTGATGAGCAACCCTCAGTTTGCCGACTTGCTTGTGTCTCTTGGTGTTGAGCCGCCCATGAAGAAAAGTCCTGCTACTGGTATGCAGACTTACGCATTCTCTAAGACGGATGAGGGATTCAAGGCCCTGTTGGAGCATGAGGATACTCGGGTACAAGCAGTAGTTGCGGCCCGGCTGGGAACAAAGTCAACTATTGAAGAGACCCGCACCGAGCGGTTCATTGGGATCGCTAACCGAGGCCCAATGCCTGTACCCCTACGCTACTACGCCGCACACACTGGACGCTGGGGCGGTGACGACAAGATCAACTTACAAAACCTACAACGCACATCTCCGCTAAAGAAGTCTATCCTTGCGCCGTTTGGCATGGTGGTGATTGACTCGGATTCATCACAGATTGAGGCACGGACGTTGGCATGGCTGGCTGGGCAGGACGATTTGGTGGAAGCATTTGAAAGGGGCGAAGATGTATACAAAATCATGGCATCGGCTATCTATGGCAAGAAGGTTGAGGCGATCACTAAGGATGAGCGTTTTGTCGGTAAAACAACGATTCTTGGGGCTGGGTATGGTATGGGTGCGGTTAAGTTTAGAACGCAACTCAAAACTTTTGGAGTGGAGGTATCGGAGGATGAGGCGAAACGCATCATTGATACATATCGCCGAACCTACCCAAACATATCAGCGTTGTGGAAAAAGGCGGCAAATGTGTTCCCCGCAATCATCGGTGAACAAACCACATCCTTTGGTCGGGGCGGCATTCTCAAGGTAGATGGGTCAGACGGCATCCTGTTACCCAACGGACTGCGCTTGAAGTACCCCAACCTACGTAAAAAGTTAGACGATGACGGCGATGTCGAGTACGTGTACGACACCAAGAAGGGCAAGGCTATCATTCTCAACCGAATCTATGGCGGTAAAGTGATTGAGAACGTATGCCAAGCACTTGCACGTATTGTGATAGGTGAGCAGATGTTGATGATTGCGAAAAAGTACCGCGTTGTTATGACCGTTCATGACGCCGTGGCTTGCATTGCACCGGAGGCTGAGGCTGAAACAGCTAAGGAGTACGTTGAATTGTGTATGCGCTTACGTCCGTCGTGGGCATCCGAGTTACCGCTGAACTGTGAAGCAGGGTATGGGAGAAGTTATGGGGATTGTTAATAAACCACTGATCGACAAATTTTTTGACCGTGCCACGTCCAATGAGTTTGGGGTGCCGATTGAGTTCCACCACAACGTACCGAAGAAGGATGTGCAGACATTTATTCTGTCGCCCGAAGTTGCGTTGAGCGCCGAAATGCTTGTGCGTTCTAAATCTTTCAAGATGCCTAACCTTGTTGAATTGCGTATGCCGTACCCGCATACAGTGATTGAATACCCGCTAACAGAGGACATCCGCAAGCTACGTCACAACGGACTTATCAACGGCATCGTTGAGATAACACGCATCGGCGCATACATCCGAGAAATCAGCGAGGGCGTGTTCACTTGTTTGCCGTATTGGGAGTTTGTTGACGGTCGCATTCAGCATAGTTTTTTTATGTTTTTATTTGGTATGAATGCGGTTGGCGCACTTAAAGTGTCCATTAGCTCTAGGGTCAACGGAGACGATGCTGTTGATTGCAACATCATACCGTGCGTATCGTTCATCGTAGCCGCAGAAAAAGCGGGAGTTCCACCCGAGCGTTTTAAACAACTATATGAATCGCCTGAAACACAACAACATATCAGGGAATCTGCCACAGAAATCCCATGCCTTATGTTTGCTTCTTATCTTTTGCTTAGCTGTAAAAGCGGAGTAGGTCGAACTAAAGTTCCTGCACGGACACCTCTCAAAAGCATGAAACTCGGTGGTAAAAAACAAAAGGCATACTCTGCTAGTGCGTACACACTGTTGCATTTAGAAGAGATTGAGAGCGCCACCACCGAGGGTGTCGTAAGTCGCCGTTCAGATATTTCAGCCCACTACGTGCGAGGCCACTTCAAGCAACGCAAGAGCGGTATCTATTGGTGGAATTCATTTGTGCGTGGTAACGGGGAACCCCGTAAACGCGAAGCTTACTTGGTAGAGGAAACAGCATGAGTATTGTGTGGTCGTTCAGTAGCTTGAAAACATTTGAGCAATGCCCTAAGAAGTACTATCACACCAAGATAGCCAAGGACATTGTTGAGCCTGATACAACGGCAACGCTGTACGGCAAGACTGCTCATACTGTGGCAGAGGAATACATTCGGGACGATAAACCTATCCCGCCAGCGTTCGACTACATGCAAGACACACTGGATGCCCTTAAAAATTTAGAGGGGGAGAAGCTGTGCGAGGTAAAGCTGGGGTTGACCAAAGATTTAGAAGCTTGCGAGTTCCATGCTCCGAACGTATGGTGGCATGGTATTGCCGACTTGGTCGTGCTTAACGAGGCAAAAGGCTTAGCGCATTCTGCCGACTACAAAACCAGCAAGAACACGCGGTACGCAGATACCAAACAGCTTGACCTTGTGGCGGCGGGTATCTTTGCCAAGTTCCCCAAAATCAATAGAGTTAAGTCTGCGTTGATCTTCACGGTGTGCAAGGAATTTTTGAAGGTTGAGCACCATAGAGAAATGATGCAAAAGTACCTAGAAAAACCAGCAATGGTTGTTGCACGGATTGAGGCGGCATTGGAAAATGGGGTGTGGAACCCTATTAGTGGGCCACTGTGCAAGTTCTGTGCAGTCAAACAATGTGAGTACAACAGGAGTTAAAGATGAAATTTGATTCAACCACTTACGAACCTAATGATTGGAACACCTACTACGGTGCTGTACGTGCTGTGGTGGGTGAAGAAGGGAACGGTAACAGTGAAATCACTATATTGGAGTTTGAAACCCCCTCGGGTTTTTCGCAATTGATGGAAGTTACGCTATTGACAGGTGACAACCCGAAAGACGAAACTGTTAGGACGTTAGAAGATGTACATACGGTTCGCATAAAGATAACGGGCGAGTGGGAAGGCTGTGAAATTCTGCGCGGTTTAGCCGACTTATTACACGCCTTGAAACTCAAAGCAACACTTGAATAAAATTTTAAGGAGGCATCATGCCCTACGTAAACAAACCTAGACCATACAAGAAAGAATATGAACAGCAAAAAACAAGAGGCGAATCTGATACCCGCCTTGAACGCCAACGAGCAAGAAGTGAGATGGACAAGAAGGGCGTTGACCGTACTGGAAAAGACATCGACCATGTGGTTCCCTTGTCCAAAGGGGGGAGCAATGCTTCAGGAAATCTTAAGCTCAAGACCCCAAGCGCCAATCGTTCGTTCAGTCGCAATTCAGACCATACGGTCAAAACCAATAAACCAAAGAAAAAATGAACTTATCAGAGTATGAGTGGCCTCGTCCCCACGGGTTCACCCCATTTGAGCATCAGAAGACTACAGCCGAGTTCCTAACGACCAACAACAAGGCGTTTTGCTTTAACGAGCAAGGTACAGGCAAGACAGCATCAGTGATTTGGGCAGTTGATTATTTGATGCAACGAGGATTAGTGAAACGAGTGTTAGTGATTTGTCCGTTGTCAATCATGAAGTCGGCATGGCAACAGGACTTGTTTAAGTTTGCAATTCACCGCACGGTGTCGATTGCACACGGTTCAGCTAAGAAGCGCAAAGAAATCATCAGTGCAGGATCAGAGTTTGTCGTCATCAATTTTGATGGGGTTGGAATTGTTAAGAGTGAACTACTCAAGGGCGGGTTCGATTTGATTGTGGTAGATGAAGCGTCAGCGTATAAGAATGCTCAGACCGAGCGGTGGAAAGACTTGCGTGACTTGACAAAAGTTATACGTGGGTTGTGGATGTTGACTGGAACTCCCGCCGCGCAGTCTCCTGTGGATGCTTACGGATTAGCAAAGTTAGTGAACCCCACTGGCATACCCATGTTCTTTGGGCAGTTTAGAGATAAGGTAATGCTTAAGGTCAGCGAGTATCGCTGGATACCGCGCCCCGAGTCTAAACACATTGTTCATAAGATACTTCAGCCAGCTATTCGATTTGAAAAGAAGCAATGCCTTGACCTACCCCCTGTGACTTTTGTTGACCGTGATGCCCCACTGTCACCCCAGCAGATCAAGTACTACAACGTACTCAAGAAGCAGATGTTGATTGAAGCCGACGGAGAAGAAATATCGGCGGTCAATGCTGCCGTGCAAATTAACAAGCTGCTTCAAATATCCGGTGGCGCTGTGTATACGGATACTGGAGAAGTCCTAGAGTTTGATGTATCTGGCAGATTAAACGTGGTGCAGGAAGTCATTGACGAGACTAGCAATAAAGTGCTGGTGTTTGTACCCTTTACCCACACTATTGAACTTCTAGAAAAGCACTTAAAAAAACACAATATAAAGTGCGAAATCATCAATGGAAGTGTGAGTGTCAATAGACGTTCTGAATTGGTAAAACAATTTCAAGAGGACGTACACCCCAAGGTTCTCATCATACAACCGCAAGCGGCATCCCACGGGCTTACCCTAACTGCCGCCGATACAATTATTTGGTACGCTCCATGTTCAAGTGTAGAAACATACTTACAAGCCAATGCTCGAATCGACCGACCCGGTCAGGTCAACCCAATGACAGTCGTGCATATAACAGGCAGTCCAATAGAGACAAAGATGTACGCCCACTTGCGGGGAAACATCGCGCACCACACCAAAATAATTGATTTGTATAGGCAAGAAATTATTTTGGAAAGTACTTGACATTGTCAAGGTCTATGCTAAACTGACCCCCCAAAACAAAAAGGAGCTAACTATGGACGCTACAGTTCAGGACGAAGTCACCACTTCTCCTATCCCCCTCGATAAGCTGACCGCTATCTATATCAAGATGCGCGATGCCAAAGACACCCTCACTTCCAAGTATAAAGCCGAATACGCCGACATCGAAGAGCAGATGGCGGTGCTTGAATCGGAGATGCTTGAGGTTTGCAAAAACATGAATGCCGACAGCATTCGCACAAAAGCTGGCACGATCATCCGTTCCGTAAAGTCACGGTACTGGACGAATGATTGGGATTCTATGTACGACTTCATTGAGGAGACCGGTGCATATGGCCTGCTAGAAAAGAGACTTCATCAGACAAACATGAAAGAGTTTCTTCTCGAGAATCCTGACCTTCTGCCGAGAGGCTTGAATGTCGAAAATCAATATACCGTGGTAGTTAGACGTTCTAAGGAAAATTGAAAAATGAGCAACATCACTTTGTTAAACCAAGACCTCCCCGACTTCCTGCAAAACGCTGGAGTCAGTGAGCTTACAAGGCAACTCGCTGGTCGCACTGGCGTTAAACGAATCGTCCCCAAAAACGGAATCTTCCGCAAAGTTGTGGGCGGTGAAGAAATGGGTAAGGTCAAAGGCGACTTGAATGTTGTCGTTGTTAATGCTTCCCCCAAAGTTGGGCGTATCTTTTACGCAAAGCAATGGAGTGCCGACGCTGAGCCAACTGCACCTGACTGTTTCTCCAATGACGGCGTTGCCCCTGATGCCGGTTCCGCTAATAAACAATCTGACCGTTGTGATTCATGCGAGCAAAACATCAAGGGTTCGGGTATGGGTAACTCTAAAGCCTGTCGCTATTCACGCCGCATCGCTGTGGTATTGGAAGAGGACTTTGGTACTTCACTTGAAGGTTCTGTGTATCAGATGAACTTGGCTTCCAAGTCTTTGTTTGGTGACAGTGTCGGTGACAACACTCATCCCTTTGAGAGCTACACCAAATACTTGTCTAACAATGGTAAGAGCTTGGACTACGTTGTTACTCAGTTGAGCTTTAATGAAGACAACGACAACCAGTCTATTCTGTTTACGCCAGCGCGTTTTATCAACAAAGGCGAACACACAGTTACGAGCAAAGTAGCCGCGCTCCCCGAAGTGCATAAGATGGTCACCATGACCCCATATCAAGCTGATGTGTCAGGTCGTGCGCCAAAGTTAGAAGCACCTAAGCCTTTGGGTAAAGCCTTTGAGGAAGAAGACGCTAAATCACTTGCTAAGATACGAGCCGAAGCCGACGCGGTAGACGAGCCTAAGAAGCGTGAATCCAAGAAAGCTGTTGAAGCCACACCCGCATCCAAGAAAAGTTTGGACTCTGTGGTAGCGGCTTGGACGGAAGAGGAGTAACGCATGACCTATGGTTACAGCCAAAAATTAGTTGACGCCAACAAAAAGGCCGACGCTGATTCTTTAGGCGTAGCTTTGGGTCGCTTCTGTATAGCAAAGGAGATTACTGCTACGCAAGTGGCAGTAGAGCTAGGGGTTAGCCGCATGACGGTTTACAACTGGTTTTGGGGTGAGTTCACCCCATCTCCTGCTTACGCTGGACAGATTGAGCGTTTCATGGCACGGCATAAAAAGCGCAAATAAATAATGTCTACATTTGATTTGCTTGATACCGTCTTACCCACGGAGGGGCGGTACTGCATAGTTGGCATAGGTAAATATGTCGATCAGCGTTTTGCAAACACAAGGGAAGAAGCCGAGACACTAATCCAAGAGTTCAACACCAAGCAAGTCAACGTGTATTTTGGTTGCGCCAAGTTTGGCCCAGCCGACGACAGGACACACGAGAACGTAGCCTTTGTTCAAGCCTTATGGCTAGATATTGATTGCGGCCCGACCAAGGGTGTACCGAATTCCAAAGGGAAGATCGAGGGCTATCTCGACCAGCAAACAGGGCTGGAAGAGCTTAAGAAGTTTTGCAAGACAGTCGGCTTACCTAGACCAATTTTGGTGAACTCCGGTAACGGTGTTCATGCCTACTGGTTGCTTGAAGAGATGTTACCCCGCACTGTGTGGGAGCCATTAGCCAAGCGACTAAAACAACTGTGCAAAGAGCATGACTTGATCGTTGACGACAAGGTGTTTGAAGCATCGCGGGTTCTTCGTGTACCTGAGTCAATGAACGTGAAGAAAGGTTTGGAGCCCAAGCCAGTCAGTGTTTGGAACGAGGTTTCGCCGAGGCTGTCGGTTGAAAAACTGCGTGAACTGCTGGGCGCACCCGAACCAAAACAAGAAGAGGAAGTGCCCGACTTCATACCCTCTTCCATGAGCCCAATGATGGAAGCGTTGTTGGGTAACAAGGTCAAGCGGTTTAAGACCATCATGCTCAAGGCCGAGAACGGCTGTGCACAACTGAATTACGTATTTCAAAATCAAGCTGAGATTGATGAGCCACTGTGGATGTCGGCGTTGTCGATTCCTGCTTTCTGCGTAGATGGAGACAAAGCGGCGCACAAGATGTCCGACCAGCATCCTGAATACGACCCAGCCGAGGTAAACAACAAGCTTAGGAATATCCGCAAGCGTGGTGGCCCACACCATTGCACAACATTTGAAGAGCGCAACCCCGGTGGTTGTGATGGCTGTCTGCACAAAGGCAAGATCACTTCACCTATTGTGTTGGGTACAGAGGTAGCAGAAGCAACCGAAGACGACAACGAAATAGAAGTTGAAACTGAAGAGGGTGTTGAGACACACCAAATACCTGAGTACCCATTCCCGTTCTTCAGAGGTAAAAAAGGTGGCGTATATCTGCGCCCGCCCAAGGATTCCGAAGAAGCGCCAGCAATGGTGTACGAGCATGACTTGTACGTACTCAAACGTATGAGAGATAAAGAGTTGGGTGAAATGGCGTTGTTCAGACTCCACTTACCTCATGACGGGGTGAAAGAGTTTGCAATAACCACTGCGGCTATTTCATCAAAGGACGAGCTACGCAAACAGCTTGCCCAGCAGGGCGTAATGGCACATCACAAGCAATATGAAAGTCTTGCAACGTATGTCGTTACGGCGGTAAAAAATTTGCAATACACAAAGAAAGCAGAGCTTATGAGAACACAATTTGGATGGGTAGAGGGAGACAGCAAATTTATTATGGGCAACAAAGAAATTACCAAAGACGGTACGTTCTACAGTCCATCATCGTCAACAACCGAGTTCTTTGCCGAGAAGGTTCACGAGAAGGGTGACATAGACAAGTGGAAAGAAGTCTTTAACCTGTACGCACTGAAGGGCATGGAGCCCCACGCTTTTGGAGCCTTAACCGCGTTTGGCGCTCCACTAATGAAGTTCACTGGGTTGAAGGGCTCAATCATTAACGTGATCTACGAATATGCCGGATCAGGAAAATCAACGATTCTGCGCATGTGTAACAGTGTGTACGGTATGCCCTACGAACTTATGTCGATTGAGAAGGATACGCTCAACGCCAAGATGACACAGCTAGGGGTAATGAACAATATCCCCAACACGATTGACGAGATCACCAACATGACCCCCAAGGACTTCTCTGACTTGGCATACGGCATCAGTCATGGTCGAGGTAAGAATCGCCAAAAGGGTTCAGAGAACGCACTGCGCACCAACAACGCCTCATGGCAAAACATGACCTTGTGCTCGGCTAACGCCAGCTTTTACGAGAAGTTGACTGCGTTGAAGAACAGCCCGGACGGTGAATCAGTACGGCTACTTGAGTACAAGATAGAACCCAACGACTTGATCGGCGTAGCCAAGGGCAAAGAGATGTTTGACCACCAACTTAATGAGAACTATGGTCACGCAGGCGAGATATACCTTACATGGTTAGTAAACAACCTAGAGTACACCAAGGACTTGATAAAGAAAGTGCAAGCCCGACTGGATAAGGAAGTTCAGTTCACCTCACGGGAACGCTATTGGTCGGCCACCGCCGCTTGTAATATTGCTGGTGGTTTGATTGCCCGTCACCTTGGCTTGCATGATTTTGATATGACCGCTGTGTACGACTGGCTAAAGATTATGCTGGGCGAAATGCGCCACGATGTGAAGCCCCCACAGTCAACCCCCGTTGCTACCCTTGGTGAATTCCTCGATAGCCATGCCGTCAATACTTTGGTAGTTAATGAAGAGGTGGATGCCCGAAGTAATATGTCGGCGTTACCTTTACAGGAACCCAAGCTACAGTTGCTGGTACGTTACGAGCCGGATACCAAGCACATCTATGTAGCCGCCAAACAGTTCAAAGAGTTCTGCATAAAACAGCAGGTCAACTACAAAACGCTGCTCAAAGAATTAACCGACTTACAGATTTTTGTTGAAGCAATTAACAAGCGCATGTCTAAAGGTATGAAGATTGCTTCTCCTGCGGTGCGTACGTTGAAGTTTGACGCATCTCATTCTGAGTTTTTGCGCATGGACGAGATGTTGGGTCTAAATGAAAATCGAGACAGTGTCATATCAGATTGATTGGTCAAAGTTTCGAGTCGGCCATTCATTTTTTGTACCCTGCATAGATCACAAAGCGGCACGGGAAACTGTAGCCGTTGTTACAAAAAGGTTGAAGATACCCATTGTTACAAAAGTTGTGATTGTGGAGGGTATAAAAGGTTTGCGAGTTTGGCGTGTCTGATGTAGACTATGCCAATGGTAAGCAGTTGCCATGTCTCCGGAAGTTAGCTCCTTCCAACCTCCTCTTCCCCCCGCCTATGTGCGGGGGTTTTTTATTCCCGAGCCTTGGCCGCTTCGCGTTCCAACTTCTTGCCGGGCGCTTCTAATACTGGCGCAACCTGTGGGAAATACCTTTCATCTATGGGCATACCTCGGTCGGCTTGCATCCGGCGCTTAGCTTGTTTATCTAGAGACTGCTCAATATTTTCGTACTCGATCATTGCAAAGGGGTTTCGGCTGTTGAACTTTTGAATTTTCTCCAACACCTTTTCAACATCTTCATCATCGCCTTTATTAATTTCCAAATCCAATCGGTCTAACAGTTTGGTGCGTTCTTGTCTAACTTTAAGGATCTCACCTTGCAGTTTAAAAATTGCTTCTCGTTGAGCAACCAAACCTGTAGTAGCAAAGCCCATAGACTGTGCCCACAATTGCCCTTCAGTAAACTCCTTGGCTTCCTTAATGGCTGAGCCTGTTGAAGTAAGAGCACCTTCTTTTCCGTACCGGGCAGCGGTAAAAGCGCCGCGAGCAAACGCAGGGGCAAGTTGTTCAACACCCCGCATAACTTCCCCTTTGTTGAAGTAGTCAATTGCTTGCGGTATTTGCTTGAAGTACAAAGAAGCGCCCGGCCCTAGCAAAGACATAAGGTACTCTTGCATTTCCGCCGCAGCCGTAGCCGACTCTTTAACCTCGGGGAACCACATATTATTCATAGACAAGCTGCTAGAAATGTCATAGCCAGTCATGGTAGAAATAAGCCCTCTGTCTAAAACTTCATCCAAAGTAGCATCGCCAATTTTCACATTGCCAAAAGTCTGTGGTAGCCATACGTTACGGAACCATAATTCTAAGTTACGTTTTTCTAATGGGTCATCTTCATCTTCGTCCCCGAATAAATCACGGTAAACGTTCATTGCGCCTTGGATAGCACCCATAGCCATTGTTGCGCCGGGAATACCGACATAGCCAGCAAGTGCAGTGGACATGGTCAATGTGCCGACAAACTGAGTCATAGCTTTGGCGCGGTCTTTGGCATCTAACCCGGCAAACATGCGGTAGGCGTTACGCATAAAGAACGTAGTCACAAACGCAGGGAACATCTTGAACTGAAGAATGGCTCGGCCTGTTGGCTTGTGAGCGTTGATTAAAACTTGGCGCTCGGCGTTGGCAATCAAACCACGAGGGCGGTTTGATGCGTGGTAGTTACCTAGAGCTTCACGAGTTTCAGCCTCGGCTGCACGTAAAGCTTCTTCGTGGGTGTACTTTTTCTTTGTGTCCGGATTTATATCATCACGATACAAACGGTACGAGGTCATAAACGTCACTTCACGCACCATGCGCTCGGCATGATGAAACAAGCCTGTCATTACTGTAGCTGCGGCACCCATTGTTCTACGCGCTACGCTTGTAGATTGTTTAGTCGATACGCTTTTGCGGTTCATCAAGTCATTGGTTTGTGTAGATTCGCTAATACCCCGATCTAACATATATTGAGCAGCAAGCTTTTCATCCCCGCTTAACTTGACCAACTGATTGTTTGCCATAGATGGAAATTCGTAACTAACTGTGCCGTCATCAGCCGTGCGCTTGATACCTGTAGTGCCAAATATAGCTAATGACTTTGACAGTGAAGCAGCAACCCTAAACGGATTGAACCCGTGATTGGATGTGAGCACTGGCCCAACAAAAATAGGCATTGCAGTCATCTGCGCGGCGGCTGTCTTTACAGAAGTCATCAACCACAAATACGCCGACTGGTTAAGGAAGTTAGATGCTTGGAACCCGAAACTGTCTTCTGGCTCTGGGCGTACTTGCTGCTCGGCACGCATACGCATCTCAGTAACAAACTCACCAAGTTTTGCCTTATCAGGGTTACCTTTAAGTAAATCTTGGGCGCGTTCAATTTCACCCATGATTTTGGGGCCAAACTTGATACGAGCCAACTGATTGGCCATGTTTGTGCCGGTCTCTACAAAGTTACGACCAATGTCGCCTGTGAAACCGGTTGTGCCTTGGCGGTGCATGAACTGTCTGCGGAAATTGCGATCAGGCAAAGTCTGCAAATACATTTGGTAGATTTGGTCTTTAAGTTCCTCAATTGCCTTGGCATCCAAAGTGCCGTTCTTAGCTCCGTCATCAATGGCTTTGAACATTTCTTTTACAAGCCCGCTGGCATCCGCTTCCATTTTCTTACGCGCATTAGACAAGTCATTACCCATGTCAATTGCTTCGGCTTCCAACATTTCTTTTAAGGATCGTGTCTCACCCGCCGCTTGCAGTTGACGGAAACGCTGGCGCAAGAACATATTGCGGTCAAACGCATTTTCAAACATGTAGAACTCACGACCGACACCCTTACCTACACGTATCCAATATTGACCATAGCGCATAAGAGGGAAGTACGGGTACAGATTTTTACCATCTTCGTACATCTGTTTAATCTGAGCAATCAGCTTACCCTTGGGTGAGTTGGCGTTACCTGCGGCTCCAACAAGTTTTGAGTTAGCAATTTGCTCTTCAAGAAGTTGGTGATAAAGCTCGTGGTTGCCTTTGTAGAAGTCCCTTGCTTGCTCATACAACTTTTTGTTTGCGTCGGTCAAACCGTTCCACAGATTTTCTAAGTCAGTATCTTCAACGGTCTTCATGCTACCTAAAGTTTGTAGGCGAGCATTGTTTGCTTGTATGTATGCATCTCTTGCAGCTTTGGTAGCAAAGGCATGGTGTTCGCGTTTTGCGCCAGTTTCTGCTGTTAAGTAGAACGGTTTGGTTGGGTCGCGGTACAGCAACGTAGAGTAGTGCATCACGCTTGCTAAACGCTGGAATTGCTCGGGCGCTTTAGCCGCCAACTTAGTTAGCGCATCAGATATAGGCACCATTTTTGTGGTAAGGCTATTACGCATAGCTGCCATGTCACCAAGGTATTGCCAAGATTCTTTTATACCCTTGATGCCGAGTCTGTCTGCCCACTGAACCAAAGCCTCTGTCTGCATAGCAGGTAAAAGCTGCTGCAACTTAAAGTTAGTAAACCCTACCCAAGAAGAATTCAATACGTCAAGAAATGTCTGTTGATCGCGCAAGCCTACAAGCGTAGGTATCTCACGCATAGCATCAGCAAAATCTCCGCGCTGAATCTTAAGAAGTGAGGCGTTTACTCTTTGCTTTTTGGCTTTAATAGCCGACGAAACTTGCGCCATGTTCCCGCTGAGTTTTTCTTCAGCTTCCTTCATACGCATCAAGGGTGTCTTGCGTGCGGTCAACATGATGTCGGTGATAGTTACGATGTCTAATAGGGCGCTGGTGTGGCTTGCGTCCATGTTAAAGAACTGACGTATGTTGTTGATAAACCGATTAAACAACGACTGTTTAATACGCCCTTCAGTCTCCATCAACAACTTTTGGAAACGGGGGTCAGACATTGCGTAAGCAACGAACTCTCGGGGGTCGCCAAAGATGTTGGCTGAAATCAAGTCTTCCATAAACTCAGGCAGTGTGCCTGCTTCACGCATTTCGTTAACTCGATCCACTGTCAGGTTCATTGTGCCGAGTAAGGCGTTGTAAGCCGTTGCTAAATCGGACTTACGGTCAAACCCAGATTGAATTGCATCAAGCGCCAAGTCCAACTTTTTGTTAAGTGCGGCGTGCAGCATCTCGTGCAGCACAGTGACGTTATTGATACCTTGGCTTGGGCCACCAGATATACCGCGCACAAACACAAACCGTTCGCCAGTAGCCACGACACGCAGGAACAAACCGCGTGACGCATCCCAATCAGCTTCTGCTCCACCCTCAGTGATCTGGCTTGGGAGCGCATCATCTTCCTCAATTACTTTGAAGTTGACATCTTTTACAAAAGGCAACAAACGCTGAGCCAAGAATTTTTGGAACGCATTACCGGTCTTGATGATATGACGCAGTGCTTGTTGACCATTTGTCATGTCGCTGAATCTGCCGTCGGCTCGGCCAACTTTTACTTGCGTATTAGCTTTAGATACTTGAGCGGCGATGCCCTTTTTGACGTTCTCAAGTTCCTGCGCAGTGATGTTGGGGTTCTTGAGTAACTCGGCTACACGCTTACCAAGCGTAGTTCCTTTAAGGGCGCGGTTCAACAGCAGCAAAGATTTAATTGCTTGTATTTTTTTAATGCGTTGGCTTTCTACGCCTTCTTGAAGTTCTGCATCACTGCCGTAGTTTTCAGGTTTTAAGTCGGTCAAAGTGTTATTGAGCGCAGCTTCAGCGGCATCAACTGCTTTTACATTTTGCTTATAGTTCTTTGTCTGTTGCTTGCGGCGCTCATCTGAAGCAGCTTTTTGTTCGGGGGTTTGCCGAGGGCCTTTTGGCCCAGTTTTACCTTTGGCAACTATTACGGGTGCCTCTTCTTCAGCAGGCAGAGTGGTCAAGTCGCCGACAACATTTGCAACGCTTTCAGGTATTTCAGCTTCTTCGGCGTACTGGTCATCGGTCTTGGCTTGTTCTGCGGCAAGTTCTTCTTGTAACGCGGCTTGATCTTCAGTCGTCAGTTCGCCTTCGGTGGCGGCTTCTTGGAGCGCGGCTTGTTCTGCGCTGTTTAGCCTGTTTAATAAAGAGTCAATATTGCTACGCACTTTGGTTAGCGTATTAGCCGCGCCATTTTCAGCGGGGTCAAACCCCGCGTTGATTGCTTCAATATGAGCGCCATACGCCCCTACTTTGGGTACGTTAGTATCGTTACGTATATCCCCGATTGTGCTATCCAACATTGCAGCAGTGTTGCGCAACACTTCACTGCCGTAGTATCCAGCCATTTCCTTGCCGCCGGTTTTGTTTATCCACCCATCAGCGCCAATACCAAAAAATGGATACCATTTACCAGCAGGAACATCTACCTTCCCGCCGCTACCGGTACTTAAATAGAACGGCACTTGCACGCCGTTTATATCGACTAATACAATTCTTCTACCGCTGTAGTCGATTATGTTATTTTCGCCCGTATTTGTTACAACGGGTTGACCTTGTCCAGCCTGCGATCGAAATTCATAAGGGATAGGAGATAAATTTAACCCCCCTACTGTAGTGGGCTGTACTGTTTCTCCCGTAGCAACTCCTGCAACATCTTGTCCAGTAGGAACCACTCTACTTGGCTCAGCGATTCCAGTTCCTCTGGCGGTGGTATCTGTATTGGGCTGTCCAGCCATTGGAACGCTAACTCCACTTGGCTTGGCAATAGTTTGTCCAACATCTGGTTCTCCTTGAGTTGCCGCACGTTGTTGTATCTCCGTTTGTACCGCTGCAATGAGTGGTTGGTTTTGTTCGTTTTCAGGTTTAGCCAGTTGGTATTCCAACGTAGAAGCTAACCCTGCGTCTGTCCAGTTAGTAAAGTTTGGAATAAACCCTTGTTCACCGGCTGACGCTTGTTCACCGGCTGACGTTTGTTCGTCTGCTTGATCTTCAGCCTCTCTGGTAGCCACTTCAACTGCACGGAACTGCGCACGACTGGGGTCAAGCCCTTGGTCAATAAATGTTTGCGTAAGTTGTTCAACCCGTGCAGGGTCAATAGCAGGCATACCGGGGCCGGGAGTAGCCGCAGCTTGTTGTACAGCAGAACCTACCGGTGGAGGTGGGGGAGTTTGAGCTTCGGCTTCGGGAGCAAATACTTCTTTAACGCCTTGTACAGTAGCGCCTAAACCACCACCAACAAGTGCGGCTTCTGCACCGCGAGTCAAAGCCTCTTCTGCGCTAAGACCTTTTTTAGTCCCTGCGGCTTCACCAAGATACGCTGCTTCTTCTTCAGCAACCTCAGTACCCGCCTGAATACCTGTCTCTTTTGCTATACGCCCAGTTTTTGTTGCACCAGTAGTGGGTTTAAACAAACTTTTGGTGGCAAAGCGTTCAAATGTAAGCTCAAAGACAGCGGCGGTAGCCGCAGCGGTCACGTCTGCAACAGTGGCGTCGTCAAGCGTTTTTTCGTCGTTCTTAACGCGCTCGTCCAAAATTTCTTTTGTACGCGCCATGGCGTAAGCAACAGGTACTCTTACTGCACCGACCATATCAGGCACGGATGTTATTACCCGCTCGGCAATAAACGGAACAGCATTAAGCGGGTTACGGGCAAGATCTTTAAGTTGCGTGCTTGGCTGGTAGTCCAAGTCCTTATCAAAATCTTTTAGCGATTTAGCCCAATCAAACAAAGGCTGAAGCTGTTTCTTGTTTTTAATGTCTTCGGGACTTATGCCCGACAGAGGCACAGCCAATTCCAATTTGTCACCGACTCGCTCGGCAACTTCTACTACGGAATCTACAAAAGCGCCAGTCAAAGAAGCTGTGCGACCAATCGCCCCAATAAGCGGATTTGATGTAGTGCCTTGCGGTTGTTCTGTAGGTGTTAAAACCGGTGCGGCTTGCCACCACTCTCCTGCTTTTGCTTCAGGCTTAGTTTCTTCTTTGGCAATTGGGGCATCCTTCCACCACTCAGCAGGTTTTTCTTGTGCTACTGGCGCATCTTCCCACCATTCTTTTGCCATGATGTGCCTTACGGTTTAATACGGGTTGTACCATCAGGGGCAATAAACCTAGTACCCGATGGCGCTGCATTATATTGAGCCTGTGAAAGTTTTTGTGGTGGCCCACTTCGGCTTGGCATACCAGTATTAACCGGTAGGGGTTGGTCTGTAGGTGCGGGCGTACTTGATCCTGCTCCACCTGCACGTTCAGCAATCCAGCGTCTCTTGTAGTCCTCAGCAGCAGCACCGCTTGGGTCGGCGGCATTAAGCTGTTTAACCTGTTTGAATATGGGATCTTTGGGATTCATCATGGCGGACTTCCAATCTTTACCCGCTGATTCAAGCTTCTTCATGTCCAAAGTTTCACGAGCAATATCTTCTTTTACGTTGCCGGGATAACGACCACTTAAATTCAAGAATTCTTTTGTGGCGCGGGCGTTGATCTCCGCAGGAGACATATTTGGGTTCTTTTCCTTCAAGTCTGCGGCCAATGCGGCAATTTGTCGGTCCGCTGTTGCACCAGCTTCTTTGTTGATTCTTGCAGCGGCAAGATGGCTTGCAGCGCTAACACCTGCAACTCTTAATGCGTTTTCGCCTTGCATTTCAGTTCCAGCCAAACCGCTTTCAAGTTGAGCAACCTTTTCTTGCACGCCAAGGTTTGTTTTGAACGCATCTCTCTTCAAATCTTGTGCACGAGTCTCTTCAGCATCTGCCTTATTAATCAAGCCTTCCTTACGAGATTGCTGCGCAGTAGCCAACAAAATTTCAGATTGACGTAATTTGTCATCAACCTCACGGTTTTCTTTCTTAAGTTTTCCTACTTCGCCAACAAATTGTTGCCCAGCTTCACCCAGTCCGGAAAGAAGCTGCTGCTTTTGGCTTTCACCGGGTTTCTTGCTACGTGCCAACAAACCCAAACTTGCCATAGCAAAAGCAAGCCCTTGATCTTTCTCCATTTGCTCAGGCAATTTTGCTCGCTTGGCTTTGGTTTCTTCTAAATATGGTTGGGTGATGTCAGGGCCATAGCGTTTTTCCAACATCGGGATACGGGTAGAAATAGCTTCATCTCTTTGTTCTGGAGTCGGCTCTACCGGTGCTTTGTTAGCCATTGCTTTTAAATCAGTCAAACTCTGTTCAAATCGCTTGCCGTACGTGCCGCCACCAGCAAACGCAACAATACCGCCATTAGCAGCCATCATTGTTTCTTGTTGCTCTTCTGGGATTTGGTCAAACGCTGAACCAAGACCACGGTCAATAGAAGCCGACTGCGCTTGTATTGCGTTTAGTTCGGCAATACGTTCATCAATTGCCTCTGCTGTATCAATATCACGGCGAGCAAGCGCGGCTTCTTTAGCTTTTTTCAAGCCCTCCATGCTATACATATCTTCAACAATGCTGTCTTTGTTGGCTTGGCTTGTTACCCCGCCGCCCTCTGCGTAGGAGGTCATCAGACCACCCTCTTTACCAAACAGCCCTGACTTGCCAAAGCCATAAGCAGCGCCACCCAAGCCCGCTAATGTTTGAACTGTGCCGGGGCCTTGTGAATACATAGTGCTCGTAGATTGCTGACCCAGTGGTAAGCCACGGATCATGTCGGACATGAAGCCCAACTGTTTGTACGGATAGTTCTGCTGGTTCTGGAAATCTTGGTAATCCTGATCCAAATAACGTTGAGCTTGTTGTTGCATCTGCCCGCCGTATGCGCTTTGCAACTTATTGATGTCCATGCCCTGTTGGAACTGCTGACCACCTAACTGACCAAGCTGACCTGAGCCTTGTAGAGCAGTTTGAAGGCCTTGCATACCAAGACCAGCGCCATACTGACGAGATTGCTCAGCCAGTTGCTGTGCCGCTTGACCATATTGAGCACGTTGTTGCGCGGCATTCATTTCCTGACCGTAGCCGTATTGTTTAGATTGTTCTGACGCTTGCTGGGCCGTCATACCCATTTGTTGATTTGCAAGCGCGGCTTGCATTGCTTGTTGAGCGTTTAATCCTTGCGTCTGTAACTTAGCGGCTAAGTTTTGTACATTGGCTTGCTGCTGAGCGCTTAGATTCTGAGCACCTACGTTGTATCCCGTTTGTTGATTGGCTAAAGCGGACTGTAACCCTGCTTGCAAGTTGGCTTGTTGCGCGGTAAGACCGTAGCCTTGCTCAGCGTTAAATTGCTGCATGGCTTGTTGGTAAGCGTCTTGCTGCCCTTTGGCAGTAATGTCGCCTTTTTGTTGGGCAAGATTCCGTGCCGCTTCGGCGTTCATAATAGCCTGACGAGATCCACCAAAAGCGCCTGCCTGTGCAGCTTGAGCGCCGCGTTGTGTTCCTGCTATATCCGCTTGACGCTGGGCTTCACGTTGTTGAATATCCACCACATTTTGCATGTAGGGTGACATGTAGCTAGCCGCCGTACCTTTATCAGTAAATGATTTTGTAGATGCTGCTTTAGTGCCGCCACCAAACCCAGATACGTCAGCAGGGCCCATCATCTGAGCGGCGGACATTGATCCGCCTTCCTGTGTAAACGGGTTTACTCTTTCGTAACCAAAAGTGGTATTAGCGTATTTATCTGGCGCGGTAAACTGATTTGTGAATTGTCCGGGCTGATAGCTAGTGCCCAAAGCCCCAATACCTGCGGCAGTGGCTAAGTCCGTGGCGGTTCCCAATTGTTCGGAAGGCCGCATATAATCAGCAGCCTGCTGTGCCCGCTGTTGCATTGGGTTAAACCCAGCAATACGTTGTCCGGTATATTGTTGGTAAGGGTTTTGATTGATGTCGGTAAGAGCCGCGCCTTTAGCAAGTGTGTCTTTAGCATACGGGCGTGCCCACTCAGGCAACTCTGCTATTTGCGTTGTTTTATCTGGTGGTGCTGCACTTCCGCCGCTATCCCCGCCGCCGCCATAGATGCGACCGCCAAGTTTTAAACGGGTAGCTGATTCACCAATAGGTTCGCCAAGGGCGTAAAGTTGTCTGCGTGAGTAATTCATACTGGCTCCGTGCTTAATATCTTCGTGTAGATTTTGTCGGTATGTTTGTACCCGAGGTATTCAAACAACCGAGAATTATCCAAGTGAATTTTGGTGTGCATGATGATTCTGTTGACACCATCTTGCTTAAGCACATCTTCGGCATATTGGAATAGTCTTATCCCAACTCGGCCTTGACGGAATTCTTTTTTGACAAAATATATGTCTTCAAATGCGGTCTTACATGTCATGTAGTGTAAATGGGGGTGCACAATAAAGAGTATGTAACCAATCAGATTACCCTCCGCCCTACATGTGATGCACCGCAACATATTATTTACCGCCAAACGCCCATACGCCACATAGTCCGGTTGAAGGGGGAAGTCCTTAGTTACACACAATTCATCATAATGTTCGGGCAGAAGAATCTGCAACTCGTCTATAAATGTAGACGGGTCTTCATTTGCGTATACGATGTTTGTAACTGCATTCATGCTGGCAAATATTTCTCAGAGCGGCTATTCTTTGCCACCTTGCCCTTGCCGACAGTCTTGCCACGAGCCTTCTGAATCCTGTCCATCATTGCGTACAACTTACGTGCGCCAGCTTCAGTTGAGCCATTGCCCAACTCAGAAACGATACGTGCAGGTACAACAAACTCACCGTCGGCTAAACGTGCAGGCTGCTTCTTACCAATCATTGCAGGGATGGAATCAGACACACCGTCACCGGGGCCACGGAGCAGTCTGCCGCCGTCTGAGTAGTCGCCAAGGTGAGAAATACTGCCACCCGCTGCACGACCCACACCCAAGTTGCCGCTCAGGCCAAACCCACCCACTCCTCTTCTCTCGCCATAAATCTTTTGACCATTTCTGTCATAGCCAATTACGGGACGGTTTTCAATGTTAAAAGCATCCGCCGCTGGTTCGGCTTCGGTTGATGGCGCAGTTCCCGCAATCTGCGAGTATTGCCGCGTAATGGGGTTAAAGGTATAGCCAGAATCGGCTAGCCCTGTCGTTGTTGGCGGTGGCGTAGTGGGCGCTTGTAATTGGCTTGGCTCACCCCGCGTTTGTCTTAGGTATTGCCCATACTCATGCGCCAAACCACCGCCCGTGCTTTCCGCTAGTTTTTTGTTTGCCGCTAGTTCTGGGCGTGTCGCGTGTTCAAAACGAGCAATCTCGCTAGCATCGACGTCAGAACCAAAATGCTTATTCCAAAATTCTAAACCACCTTTTTCAGGGGTACGACCTAAATACGTACCGTACAACTCTTCAACTGTAGTGGGGGTAGGGGCGTTTGTGGCAGGTGGGCCTCCCGTGGCGGGAGTAGACGCATATTGAGGAGTTTGTGATTGAACTGCACGCTGCGCCTGCATCTGTCTAAACATTTCCAACGCCGGAGTCCCTTCGATCTCTTGGGGAGGCTGTTTCCCTGCGTTTGTATATTGAGGCATGGGGAATGGCTTCTCGACAGGCTGTGGATTAGCTTGTGCTGCGCCGCCCTCAGCATACCCATATATTGATTTGGCTTGCTCAGGTGTAAGCTTTGTGTATGAAGGCGCAAAGTAACGCTTCTCGCTAGAATCAAATTGTGAAGTCGGGAACGGTGTAGTGGTGGGAGATGACGTGTTAGCAAACGGATCTTGCCCCGGCTGAACTTGTGGCTGAGCGCCCCCCAAAGAACGTGACTGCCCGCCCGCTGGATTCATGGAAAACCCGTACCGTTGACCCATGTCTGCGTCGGCTTTTTCTTCTTCTTCTTGTTTTTCTGGCTTCATAAGTTCGCCAGCAAGCGGCGCAACGGCAGGGCCTATATTTTTAAGCAGGCTCATAGGTGAGCCGCCAAGGTTTTGATAAAGACTACTCAAGCCGCCTTCTTGACCAAGGTAACCAACTCCTTTACCCATCGCTTGGAGCTTGCCCATGAAAGTATCGGGGCCAGCGGCAGTAGCTCTAGCCGTTTTTAAACTTTCGGCAAGTGTATTGTTTGCGGCTTGCTTAGTAGATGCATAAGCTTCTGGGGATAAAGTGCCAGCAGGGTCATAAAGATTTTGTGTTGCGTTTTTAACCACTTCATTCTGTGCAGCAATCACGTCAGGATTCATCGTAGTCGCAGTTTCCGCTAACCCCGCACCCAAATTAGCGCCACCATAAGCGCCCAAGCCAGCCATCAAACCTTTTTCCAAACTGCCAGTCATAAGCGTCATGCCGCCACCAACCATCAAAGCAGCCATAGGAGCACCAACGCCTGTAGCAGTCAAAGCCGCCCCAGCCACCATAGGCAAAATAGATGAAAGAAAGCCAGCTTCGGGTAAACCCGTCTGTGGATTAATAGATAGTTGCCCGCCATGCGCCATTGCCAAGTCATTAAGGCTTTTAACTTCACGGGGCGACATGTGTACAAGCGTGGAATCGTTACCACGACCCTGCGATGAAAGGTGTTGGGCTGCAAGCTGTAGGCTCATTTTTGCCTCTTTAGATGGGGGGTGGTTAATATTATCATGCTGAGAGCGCAGACACAAATGAAAGTGTGGCTACGACAGAGGCGGTTGATGGTTTAGTAGGCGTGCCAGAAGCCGCGTAGGTTTGTATGGTCACATCCACATCGGTTGTTGACCAGTAGATTTGAACGTAGTCATTGGCGTTCATAGATAAAAAGTAGTTCCAGCCTTTAATGTCATGGAACGGATCGCCCGGGTTTTTACGAGCAGGCAAACCAACTTTACCTGTGGAGCCTGTAATGTCCGTGCCGTTTTGTTTTAACCAAATAAAAACATCTTGAGGCGCGTTATCCAAGTTTTGAAGCTGTACACTGAACTGTAGGTTGTATACACCGGCGTTAGCTACCGTTATCTTTGATCCTGTTTGCAACGACACTTCGTTAGAGAAATCCGTCACAGACAGCCCCATCAGGGTTGCCGTGTTAATTGTGGTTGTTTGGTCTGTAAAGTCAGAAAACGCCCCATAAGGAAAAGCAATGTATTTCCCCCCACTAGTGCCAAACAATTCTCCAAGCGAATTCTGTAGTTGGTTGAAGTACAAACGCAAAATATTGGTAAATTGGTCTTGATAGCGGCGTTCGTACTGATCCGTAGCCAATGGTAAGCTGGGTGGGGCTGGGATAAAGACGCGGTTCTTAGAAGACATTAGCGTCTGCCGTCAGGACGGATGTCAATTCGTGGTGCGCCTAGTTGCCATGTTGTATTAACTTGGTTTGAGCTAATCTTAAAGATCATCTGGCGACCTCGCATACGGGTATAGATTTGCCCCGTAAACTCTTCGGTAATGACGTATGTACTACCCTTCACAACAGTGCCGTTAGCACTGTTTGTAACCCCAGAGCCCGAGTTGGTCAGGCCGTACAGTGTCATGGTTACCTGTGGGGCAACGGCGGCAGGACTGTTAGTGGCATTATCAAAACTTAAATCAGGTAAGACGCGCCACACAAAACCAAAGTTATGACCGTCACCAATATCAAACTCAGACGAACTAATGTAAGCATCAATTGCAACAGCAGTGCCGGTTGTGTTGTCATTTAAACCTGTCTCATGGTTAATCAAGTTACCCGTGAGCGTAGCCGTGGTGTAATTTGCCGCGATAGGAACATCCTGTAACCCAGAGTCAAGCCAAGCTGTGCGTGACATAGTGCCGTAGTACCAAATTTTTTCTTCATAGTTAAAGATAACGTATCTGTCCACCGCAGTACTACCAGCCGAACAGTAGAACCACCAGACCTCATTGAAACCTTCGCTTGTTCCCGCAAACACTTGTAGTGCTTGTTCTTGGTTAAGGTCACCAAACACATGGCGGCGTAGATCGCAAGATAAAGTATTTACCCGACCATCGTATTGGTAAAACTTATCTACTCCCATCCAGTACACAACACCCGAAGCAATCACAGCCGCGTTAGGGCTCATGATAGATATGTTGTCACCAAGAAGCTGCGGAACCCAAACGTAAGGAGGGCCAAGATACTGAAGTGAATATATAGCCGAGTCGGTAAACACCACAATCTCTTGACGAGTTTGCACAATACCTACAATTTCTGAGCCATGAGATATACGAATGCTACCCGCTTGGTTTGTAATTGACGGTGTCCAGTTATAGATATCGTCTTGCGCTGACCAGCGAATTAACATGGGGTCTAGCACGATTGAGCCGTAGTCATTACACCCAAACGCAATTATAAAACGTGAGGTGTCAGACGACGTAATGTTGTTCTGAACTGTAGGCACATCCACAATTAAAGATACTGTGCCTGTGCCTGAACTAGATGTATTGATTACGTTACCTGAAACATCTACTAAGTTAAATGTAAGTCCACTAACTTGGAATACATAGTACGTAGTTGCCGCAGACACGCCAGTTGGCAACGAGCCGCCAGAGAATTGAAGCGCAGCACCTTCGGTATAAAGAACAGTTGCAGTAACAACTGTAGGAGAAGCATTTGTAAAAGATACTGTGCCGCCAAGCGTATTTAGTAATACACCACGGGTAGTTACAGTGCCAGTTGCACTCCAGTAGTAAATACCGCCGGTGCGGGGGCCGTAGACCAAGTCTTGTCCGTAATTAATTTGGTTCCACAAACGAAGTGCTGACGTAGATGTCCCGCCATTGCCCCATGTTGTAGCCGACTGACCCCAACTACCAGCGCCCCAACCTACAAGAGGGGTAGGAATGGCAGGGCCAACACCGATTTGGTATGTAGCTACAACAGAAGCACCGCCGCCGGGAGAACCAGAAGCATCCGTTGCATTTGCCGTAGCTGTTGCTGTAAATGTGTATGTGTTTGCAGTGAGGACTGTGACTTGATACTGCGCATTTAATACCGTAGCCGTAATATTCCCGCCAAGGCTAACAGCGCCACTAAACGTAACAAAATCTCCTGTCAGCGCACCATGATTTGTATCTGTTACTGTGATTGTGGTGGAGCCATTTGTAGCTACAAACGGGTTGTTGTTGATCGTAGAAGACGCACGGATTGGCGTGATGTCGTAGTAGAGACCGCCTTGATTGATATAGAACTTGAGGTTTGTGCCAACGCCAAGTAGATTATTGCCACCAAGCGTTACCCAATTCCACAATGAACGACATACGCCTTGGTACGTAGCCGCAGAGTAAGGCTCCCACCCGCCAACAACTTCAGGATTGCCTTGACGAAAACGCACCTTGTCGGCTTCGTACCAACCCCCTTCGGTGGTGTATCGTGTGTTTTCTTTGTTAACACCCGGTTTAAATAGGATCTTGGAAAGTGGCATTTTTAACCAACGTTGCGTTCAAAGTGGGGACAATCTACCAAAGACTTGAAGTTGCCACCCCAACGGTTCTTGTGATACAGGGACTCCCAATACGCACCTAAAGGGGCAAGGATTGCCTTGTCCCAAATAATTTTTCCATCCTTGAAAAAATTCAAATCTATGGCACAGCGCTTCAGATGGATGGAATTCATAGTCTTGGAACGCCCCGTCTTAAAATAAATGGCTTGCTGTTCGGGCGTACGAGCCAGTTCCCCGCCAGTCACCACGAATCCTTGGTCTGTAGCGTACTGGATTAGTTTACACATGT
>Ga0114967_10000166_pt1 | contig 54197 bp, 73 predicted proteins | sample M_130628_MF_Meta_FD_92639 | JGI IMG/M metagenome (GOLD analysis project Ga0114967, IMG submission 92639) | Freshwater microbial communities from Lake Montjoie, Canada to study carbon cycling - M_130628_MF_MetaG | ecosystem: Environmental > Aquatic > Freshwater > Lake | place: Lake Montjoie... | reverse complement strand
TTGTGAGGCGTTGAAATTTTCGGGCTGATGTTAGGCAAAGTCTATTATATCTTAAAACTTTGTAAACGTTTGTAGTCGTTTGTTGTCGGCTATGTGTGGCACGGGTGCGAGGCGTGGTAAACGTGCAAAGGTGCAACTAAGTCAAACGGGAAACGGACACGGGAGGCGTGTGCGAGTGTGGGACGGGCAAAGGTGCAAAGGTGTCTACCAAAAAAGCCAAAAAATCGGGACAAAGTTTGCAAATTGCAAACCTACCCACCTAAAAAAATATCGACTTTCGGCTGAGGGCAGTTGACGTAAAATGGGTATAATACCCAAACACTACTATTATCTAATAAAAATTATATCTTTGTAGTGAACTTTTAAAAAACGTAAAGATGAAACAGCCTTTAAATTTGAAGAACAGTATTTACCAACAAAAGAACGGAGGTTCTTATAGTGGACTTACAGTTAACGATGGTATGTTGATTAACAATCGCCCTGATGGTCAAACCGGAATTGCACACATTGCACAATTAAAAAAATCTATTCATAGAGCTGAGAAAATAGCTACTATGTCGGCTGCTTTTACAATTGGAGAAATGAATTCTGATATGGGAGAGCATTGTATGTAATCAAAACCAACAATCAACAGAGTGTCATTATTGATGCTCTGTTCTTTTTTTATCAAAAATCGACATAATCGGCTATATTTTACGACGTTTTTGCGACGATTTGATTTTTCTAACTATTTGATTATTAATATATTATTTCTTTTGCGACGATAATGTCGAAAAAAAGAAGAGAATATAGTGGAAAAAAAAATATATAAAGGGAAATTATATATATATATATAGGAAATACTAAAATCGACATTCGACATAATGACTTACAACAACCAAGACGAGAATCCTACACCTGATGAGTTAAGAAAATTAGCTTTCTGCATACTTTTATACATAAGTATTATAATTTTATCAAATATTTTTTCTAAATACGGGTTTAATTAGAATTTATTGTACTATATTTGCACATAATAATTAAAAATTAAATCAAATGTTAGAAAATCAAGGTTATTCTCCTAAAGATTTGTTCTTTGGTGACAATGGTAGGAAAAAATTAGTAAGTGGCGTTATTAAAATGTCCAAAGCTGTTAAGAGTACATTAGGTCCCGGAGGGAATACTGTACTTATTGAAAGTCCAAACCATACTCATGGTATCACTGTTACTAAAGATGGTGTAACTGTTGCCAAATCAATTGACTTATTTGACCCTTCTGAGAACCTTGCTGTTAAGATGATGAAGGAAGCTGCTGAGCGTACCGCTTCATCTGCGGGTGATGGTACAACAACTGCTATTGTTCTTACTGAGGCTTTAGTGTTAGGTGGATTAGTTCACATAACTGAGGACTTGAATAGAACAGAGGTGTTAAGACACTTAAATGATTTGAGTGATAAGGTAGTTGACAAGCTACGAAGACGTAGCAAGAAGGTATCAATTGGTATGTTATCAGATGTAGCTACTATATCGGCTAACAATGACCGTGAGACAGGGAAGATTATCGCTGAGGTTTACAAAGACGTTGGAAAGAATGGTATTGTAACGGTGGAAAAGAGTCAGAACGATGAGACTTATGCAGAGACCACTATGGGATTGAAATTCGACAGAGGGTATTTAAGTCCTATGTTTATCAATGACCAAAAGAAAGACGAGTGTGTTCTTGAAGATGTGATGGTATTGGTAGCTGATATGGAGATTGCAAACATTTTGCAGATTGAGAACATATTGAAACCAATTATTACAGAGGGGAAGAAGTTATTAATTATCTCTCCTTGTAATGTAAATGTGATAAACACATTGGCAGCGAATGTAATGAAAGGTAGTGTAAAGATATGTGCTGTTGCTCCTCCAAGTTTTGGATACAAGCAACACGAGTTGATGCATGACATTGCAGTTAGTGTAGGTGCTACTTATTTTAGTGAGAAGACCGGTGATGATTTAAGTATTATGAACTTCGGTGATTTAGGACACGCTTCTAAAGTAATTGTAAGTAAAGACAAGACTGTAATTATTAAGTCAGATGCACGTACCAATCAAGCTGTTGTTGATGAGAGAGTAGCTCAGTTATGGGAGGCGCATAAAAATGCAAATAAGAAAGGTGATAAAGACTTTTTATTGGAGAGAATTGCTTCATTAACAGGAGGAATTGGCGTGATTTTTGTGGGCGGACAAACTGACTTAGAGCAGAAAGAATTGTATGACAGAGTAGATGACGCTGTATGTGCAGTACGTTCAGCATTAGAGGAAGGCATCTTACCGGGTGCAGGTAAAGCATTGTTTGAGGAAAGCTTCTTAGGTATTGAGTCAGTAAGTAAAGAGCACTTAGCTGCTATTAAAATTCTTGGTGAAGCATTACAGGCACCTCTTATCCAAATCTTAACTAACGCAGGATTGAAAGTAGAGGACATCTACCAAGGGTCATTGATTAATGGCGAAGGTTATAATCTTAAGACAGGTAAGTACGGTGACTTAATTAAGATGGGTGTTATTGACCCGCTGAAAGTTACAAGGTCTGCATTACAAAATGCAATATCAGTTGCGGTAACAATTCTAAGTACGAACGCTATAGTAACAATGGCACGTAGTTATGGACACGAAGAGCCACAAGTTTAAACAATTTGTAAGATTTACAATAATATGGGTGGCGTGTAACCTATCAATACCATTTTGGGTGGTAGGTCACGTTCACCTAAGTTTAAATATTTATGAGGACATTTATGAGATAGTGGCATCAATGGGAATGAACATAATTGTTGCAATTGGTTTTTGGCTGAATTGGAAAGATGAATCTAAAAAATAAAACAATGGACACTATTGACAAAATATTAGAATCTTTAGAAAAATTAAAGGCAAAGCATATTATTGAAAAAAATTACGAGAGAGCTGCTGAGGTTAAAGTAGTAATTGATAAAATTAAAAAAAGATTTAATGAAGCTTTGTAAAAAATGCAACAGTTCGTTTGAAGTTCAAAAAGGTTTAATAAACTTTTGTAGTTTGGCTTGTAGAAATGGGAGACCACATACTTCAGATTCTAAAGACAAGATAAGTAAGAAGGCTATTAGTAATTGGAAGAAAGGTGTAATGGATAGTGTTGACTTTTTTATTTTAAACAATTCACCAACAAAGAAGCAAAAGAGTAAAGATACTTGGGATAGAAAAACAAACCAAAAGTATTTGAACGGAGAGAAGCTTCATATTCAAACCTTAAGAAAAATAATGTTAAAAAAAGCAGAGTACAAATGTGAAATTTGCAATCTTTCAGATTGGTTGGGAGAACCAATTACTCTTGAGGTTCATCATATTGATGGAGTTAATAACAATAATGAGTCTTCAAACTTACAAGTACTATGTCCCAATTGCCACTCACAAACAGATAATTTTAGAGCAAAAAATATAAAAAGAAAAACAGATGAAACCAATAGGTAAATACATTGTCATCAAAACAATTGATGAAGAATTGAAAACAGAATCAGGATTAATATTATCGGGAGAAGATGTTAACCAAATGAGATACAAACGTGGAATAGTAATTGAATCGGGTACAGAGGTGCCTCATATCAAAAAGGATGATGACATTTACTATGATAAAGCACACGGATTTACAATGCTAATTGAGGACAAGCAATATACTATTATTCGCGAGTCTGATGTCGTTGTTGTTTTATAAGTTTATTCATCTCGATAATCATATTGCGATAGACTTTATCTGAGTAAGATACGTTCTTAGCAAACATTTTATTATTAGAACTACTAACGGGGATTTCTTCCCCGCTTAGTTTTCTATATATAGATTGAATCATACGAACTGACTTGATTGATAATTGGTATATAGCTTTTCTAGCTCCCATTCTTTTTCTAAAGACAACAATCCAATCGGCTTGTCTTAAGTTCTCAAATCTTTGTTTATCCCACCCTAGAAGGTTGTCAAACTCTTCAAACTTTCCTCTATCAAAATACTTCTCAGAGTATAAGAACAATAGGATGTCAAGGTCTGACTGTGTTAGTCCATATTTGATTTTTACGAATTGGCGAATGACTCTCCAATATTTTAGATAATCGTCTTGATTTGATTTCATTTAAAATAAATTTACTACATTTGCTACAAAGTTATCAATTAAAATAGATATAACAATGTTACAACCTAAAAAAATAAGCAGACCTGATACCCCATTAGCGGAAACACCTATCCCTAAAGATAGTACAGTATATTTTAGAAATAAAGTTAAAGAGGTAAATGAAAAAATAAAAAAAGTAATACCAAATCTTCCAAGATTTATTTCTAACGATAAGAATGATAATAAAAAAAGTCAAGAGATGAGAAATTTAGTTTCTGAAAAAAACAAAGCAATTTCAAATCAACTTAGACAATCTGATAAAGGAAAAATCGGTTATGATAAAAACGGATATAAAATAAAATAACAATGCAAAGACCTGATACACCATTAGCGAATACACCGGAACCGCAACCTGTTAGCTCAGGATTACAACCTATGGGTCAAGCACCGGCACAGCCTATTACTAAATATCAAGCTACAGCTGATGCAGCTATTCAACAAATAGGAAAGCTTTCAAAAGAAAGTATGCCACAGCCTGCAGCACCTGCTCCGTCTAATAACCAACAACAACAATAAAAATGGCTGATAAAATAATTAAAAGACCCGACACTCCTTTAGCTGAAACACCTACTCCTAACTTTTCTTTTACGTCAAGATATGAGAAGGTACAGACTAATCAAGCTAAAAACGAAAAGGGAGGAAAAGTTCCTGCGGGATTAAATGTGTCAGATGGTAAAGCTACGGCTAAGCCTTATGAGAAAAGATTTATTCCGGCAGATAAAAATAGAAGCGATGCTTTAATTGTGGATTCAGGAAATAAAACAGTTAAAAAATCTGTTACAGGTTCTCAGAAAAGTAGAGAGGATTTGAGAAAAGAGTATGTTAGAGATAGTACAGATACTATGCAACGTAGAAATAATAATGCAAATTATTATAACGTAACATCAGGAAGTAAGAAAAACTTAACAGCATCTGATAAAAAAGATTTATTAAAATTAAGAAAAGCAAATATATCATAATTATGGCAATCAATCAAAAAAGACCCGACACTCCATTAGCTGCAACCCCTGAACCAAGATTCATGGCGGTTAATGATACAATTAAACCAAAGGTTGTTCTTACTCCAAGACAAAAAATTGACTCAATAAAAACTGAGAAAAGAAAGATTATCTATAAGAAATCTTATGATGAATCAAAAGAAAAACAAAAAGGGGATTCTTTTGAGCAGTGGTATAATAAATTTGACCAAAGAACAAAAGAAAATTCTTATAAAGCTAAGGAACCTAAAGGAGAAAGAACTTTCTTTGCAGGTGATAACGGACCTAAATCTCCTTGTAAAGGAGGAGCTTGTATGAAATCAAACTAATAAGACATGGCAAAAAAACAAGAAAGAAAGGATACTCCTTTAGCAGATAGTCCTGATGTTGAAGCACCGGTTAACGATTTGAAATCAGCATTAGCTGATATAAATAAAAGACAAGCTGAAAGAACAGCTTCAATGAAGGAGACTCGTGCAAAACTTAATGAAGCAAGAATAGCTAGAAGTAGAGAAAAAAAAGATATAGCAGGAGGAAGCTTATATGGATTGGCTTCTTTTAGAAACTCAACAGGAAGAGAAAAAGAATAATAATTACTAACACAAATACAAACAAAATGGCAAAAGCAAAATCAACACCGAATTTACCTGCTTCATCAAAATTGAAAGCACCAACAGCAGCAGCAAAACCTGCTATTAAAAATGCACTAAAAGGAGCTGCTAAAGGAGCGGTTACAGGAGCATTAAAAGGAATTGTTAAAACTGTAATCAAAAAGAAATAATGGGTAAAATTAAAGACACTCCAAACTTACCGGGTTCATCTCGTTTACAAGGACCAAGCACGAGTTCTAATGGAACTAACGGATTGATTCAAGAACATGGTGGTATGAAAGGTGGTAGCAAAGGAACTTCTAAAAGAGTTCTAACTGCTGCATCAGGAACAGGATTGAAAAAGAAAAATCCTTATTGTTAATTTTTAAAATAGAATTAAAATGGCAAAGTCAAAAGAAACAGTAGATGTTGAAGTTGTAGCTCCTGAAGTAGTTACTCCTGAAACAGTTGAAGTTGAGAAAGTTGAAGCTGAAGTAGTTGTTCCTCAAGCAGGACATCCAAGTAGAGATTTTTTTTCATAATCAATGGCTGATAAAGCAAATATGAAGTGTAATCATCCTGTTCCTTCCGATAGACCCGGAAAGAAGAAGATGGTAAAAGCTTGTTCCAATGGAGAGGAAAAACTTCTCCATTTTGGAGCAAAGGGTTATGGAAATAATTATTCTCCTGCTGCTCGAAGAAGTTTTAAGGCAAGACATAGTTGTGATACAGCTAATGACAAACTAACTCCAAGGTATTGGGCTTGTAAAAATTTATGGGCAGGATCGGGGGGTTCAACAACACCAAACCCAAAAAATCGTAAAGGAAAATACTGATGAAAGAAAAGTTAAATAAACTCGGAGTTAAAAATTCTTTGTGGAATAATATCAGAGCATCTAAAGGTTCAGGTAAAAAACCAACAACAGAGATGATTAAACAAGAAAAGAAAATAACTGATAAGGCAAAACAGTACGAATCAAAAAGTTCCCTTAATGGGAAAATGTCTTATTTAAAAGGCAACGTCAAAAAAATAAAATCTAATAAAATTTAATATCTTTACACAATGAAATCAAAAGGATTAGGAGACACAATCGAAAAAATTACTGCAGCTACAGGAATTAAAAAAGTAGTTGAAAAAGTTTCACAAGCTACAGGAAAAGAATGTGGTTGTAATAAAAGAAAAGAAAATCTTAACAACCCTGATTTGTTAATAAACAAAACATTTTATAAAAATTAAAAACTATGTCAGTATTTAAAACAACATTTACAAGAGTAAATAGAGCACATCCTTCAGATAATGCAAACCTTGCATATCCCGGTGCTGTTAATTCAACAGGTACAAATACTACTGCTACAGCATTAAAATTAATAAACTCTGCTGCAACATTTATAACTAATCCTGTTTTTCCGGGAGATATAGTTCATAATGATACTGCATCTACTTCAGCAACTGTTGTTAGTGTGGATAGTGAAACTCAACTTACATTAAATGCTGATATTTTTACTTCTACAGCGCAAACTTATATTGTTTATTCAGCATCTGCTCAAGCAGGATTAGGAAATACAGGTGCTTTTTTATATATTGGAGGAACAGGAAATGTATCAGTTATAACAATAGGAGGTGACCAAATTACATTTAATGGTGTACCTGCAGGAACTACTCTTCCAATTCAAGTTTTAAAACTTAGAGCAACAGGAACAACAGCAACTCTTGTAAACGCAATGTGGTAAAATGGCAAAGGTTAAAATACAAGAGAGTGCTTATCAACCTAAACCTAAAAAAACAGGAGTAGCAGCAAAAACTAAAACGAGTAAATTAAAGTCAAGTAAGAACTACGTTAAAACTTATAAAGGACAAGGAAGATAATGAAATACTTAAAATACATATTATCTTCTTTAGTCCTTTTATTCGTTCCTATATATGGACTTTTAATTGCGGTTGGTACTGCTATAGCTCTTGATACATTCACGGGTATTTTTAAAAGTATAAAATTAGGAGGTTGGTGTAGTATTAGAAGCCGCATACTTTCTAATATTATTTCAAAAATGGCATTATACGAAGTATGTATTTTACTTCTTTTTGTAATTGATAAGTTTGTATTGAATGAGTTTATTTTTAAATGGTTTGGATTCCAATTTATGTTTACAAAAATATGTGCGATACTTTTAATTTTTATTGAGTTAGTATCAATTAAAGAAAATATAGAGGCTTCGTTTAAAATAGATATTTGGGCATTACTTAAAAAAGCATTTCTTAGAGCGAAAGAAATTAAAACAGATATAGGAGATTTACAATAATGAAACTTACACTTAAAAGACTTCACAAAACAGAACATTCTACAATTGGAGAACTTTATGTTGATGGTAAATTTGAATGCTATACATTAGAAGATGTAGAACGTGAAGTAAAAATCAAATCAGAGACAGCAATACCAAAAGGTACTTATATAGTTGGAATAACTTTAAGCAATAGATTTAAAAAGTTATTACCAATATTACTTAATGTTCCAAATTTTGAGGGTGTAAGAATACATTCAGGTAATACCAACCATGATACAGAAGGTTGTATTTTAGTAGGAACTACACGTTCAAATGATTTTATAGGCAATAGCAGATTGGCTTTTGAAAAATTATTTAAAAAAATGCAATTAGCAAAAAATATAACTTTAACAATTGAATAATGAAAAGGATATTAATATTAATTGTTTTGATTCTATCTTCTTGTGCTGCAAGAAAAGTAAACGTAAATAAAGTAGATTCAGTAGTAAAAGTAGATAGCACTGCAGTTATTAAACAAGACGTAGTTACTACTCAAGATAATCACGTTAGTATTACAACTAATACTGATGAATTAGAAATATGTCCGGTATCTGATACAATACCTATGGTTGTGAATGGAATAACGTACAAAAACGCTAAACTAAGATACAAAAAAACAAAAAATGTGTTAGTAGATACCACAAAAATAAAAGTGGCTGAAAAGACCTCTATTAAGGTTGAGGTAAAAAAAAATACTAACGTAAAAGCATTTAAAAAAGACATTGATAAGAAATCAAATTACGCAATGTATTTTTGGTGGTTAATTTTTATTTTATTAATAGTGTTGTTTTTTTACATTCATAATAAAATAAATAAAAGTTTAATTTAAAAATTATATCTTTGTAGAATTAATAATTAAATAAAAATCAAATTAAAATGGCAAACGCACAAGTAACACAAGAAGAATTAACAAAAATTCAAGAATTAAACTCAGAGTTTAATAAAGCAAAAATGGCTATTGGAGATGTTGAATTACAAAAAAGTAACATCATACGTCATATTGAGGAATTAAAGGTAGAATTTGCAGCACATGAAAAATTATTGATTGATAAATATGGTGCAGATGCAGTCATCAATATTCAAACAGGAGAAGTAACTCAAAAACAAGACTAATTATGACACCGGGTAAATTAATAGGAACATTATTCCAATCAAGAGATGCAATGCACATCGCTCATCTACAAACAACATCGTTTGCAGAGCACAAAGCATTAAACGCTTATTACGATGGTATTCTTGATTTAACTGATACTTTTACTGAGGCATACTTTGGTAGAAACAAAAGAGTTGAAATAGTTATACCTGAATCAAAAAATACAGACGCTACTACTCATTTAAAAGAATTGCGTTCAACTTTAGATACTGAAAGAAATAATTATCCATCAGAGTTACAAAACATTATAGATGAGATGATTGGATTAATAGATAAGATTTTATACTTATTAACTTTAAACTAAAATAAAATGGCTAAGATTAGTACGTATGCTGATACTCCTCCTCCTTCATTGGATGATTTTTTATTAGGAACAGATGTGAATAATAGCAATTCAACTCAAAACTTCGTTGTATCAGATGTTCTTACTCTTGCTACTACTACGGGTGATTTTGTTACTGTGGTAGATAGTATTCTTCCTACTTATGCAAATAATGCCGCTGCTATTTCAGGTGGTCTTGCTGTAAATTCAATTTACAAGACATCTACGGGAGAAGTAAGAATTGTTGTTTAATAATTAATGTAAAATAAAATGTCTAAAATATCTACTTATCCTTCAGCGGATACCCCCTTATTATTAAGCGATAGGCTGATAGGTACAGAAGCTATTAGGACTCCACCTACCTCAACTCCGTTAGCGACAAAAAACTTTTCGTTATCGGAGTTGTTGCAATTATTCTCTGCTAACTTTCCTGCTGCATCTTTGCAAGCTGTACTTAACACAGGAAATGCTGCTACTCAAAATATTACATTAACAGGAACTATTGATGTTACGTTAATTAAACCTAATAATATTGAGGATTCTCTTGGAAGTCAAGGTACTACTTTTCAATATCTTAGTAAAAATACAACAGGTATTAATTGGGTAAATTTACCTGTAGATAATCTTCAAGATGTTCTTAATGCAGGTAATACAGCAACGCAAAATATTACTCTTATTGGTAATATTACATCAACAAAAATAATACCGGGGAACATACAAGATGACACTGCAAGTATTGGCACAACAGGTCAAATACTTCAAAAAACAGTATCAGGTATAAGATGGGTAAATAACTCAATTGTTTACACACCGGGATTAAATGATGTGTTGTTAGTAGGAAATACAGCTACTAATAGTATAACTTTAATAGGAGATATAAATGCTTCTAATGCACGTATAACAGGTGCTATTTATGATTCAAATAATTCACCGGGAACGGCAGGTCAAGTTTTGTCTTCTACTGTAACAGGTACTGATTGGATTGATTCAGCATCACCAACAGCTGCAGCATTGACAAGGGTAGATGATACTAATGTAACATTAACTTTAGGAGGAACACCTGCTACTTCATTACTACAAGCAGTGTCATTGACATTAGGTTGGACAGGTACATTAGCAGATAGTAGAATAGCATCAGCAGCAAATTGGAATACCGCATATACAAATAGAATAACAAGTTTAACAACAACAGGAACAGGAGCGGCTACATTAGTTGCTAATGTATTAAACATACCAACTCCTGCCTCATCTCCATTTGCTTCACTAACTACAACAGGTTCATCAGGTGCTTCAACTTTAATAGCAGGAGTATTAAATGTACCTACATATACACTTAGTGGATTAGGAGGGCAGCCATTAGCAACAAACTTAACATCATTAAGTGGATTAACTTATATTTCTACATCGTTTGTTAAGATGACAGCATCAGGTGTTTTTTCTTTAGATACTAATACATATTTAACAGGTATAACAAGTGGACAAGTTACAACTGCATTAGGATATACTCCTGTAACAAATGCAAGAACATTAACTATAAATGGAACTACTTATGATTTAACTGCTGATAGAAGTTGGACAATATCGGCATCAGGTAAATCTATAAATATTGTATCTACAAATACATCAGCAGGTAGCGCTTCAAGTACAGATTATGTTTATTTAGCATCAGGTACAATAAATATAACATTACCAACAGCCGTAGGTAATCAAAATTTATATACAATAAAGAATGTAGGTACGGGTGTTATAACTATTAATACTACCTCATCTCAAACAATAGATGGAAGCTTAACGGCTCCTATAAAAGTTCAATATTTATCATTAACAATAATTAGCGATGGTGCTAATTGGAATATTATATAATTATGGCATATACACCTGTCTCACCCTCGTCTTATTTTGACTTAGTATCTGCAAGCGGTACTAATCCTACTGTTATTAAATCAAGTGCAGGAACTGTCAATGGATGGTACATTTATAATAATGCAACATCCGCAAGAAAAGTTGCTTTTCATAATATTGCTACAACACCAACAGCAGGTTCAGGAGTGGTAATGGCTTTAGTAATACCTCCACTATCAGCTGCAAACGTATCTTTTCCTGACGGAATATCTTTCACAACAGGAATTTCAATAACAACAGTAACAGGAATACCTGAATCTGACACTTCAAGTGTTTCTGTAAATGATTTAACAATTAACATATTTTATAAATAACATCATGGCAAACTTACAACCTACAAACGTAATTACATACCCATTGAATTGGGATGCAAAATCTATAGAAATAACAATTAATGCTTTCCCATTATTTCCTGATACAGTTGAAGTATTTTGGAAACTAATTGGTGATTCAAATTCATTCAGTGGTTCTATGGTAATACCAAATAGTATAGTTTCAGAATGGGGAGTTGATGATTCTGTAATACAAAATTATGTATTAGAGCAATTGAATTTAAAAACAATATAATTAAATGGCTGCAAAGTATTGGTATGTAGCAGGTAATGGTAGTGCCAATTGGTCTGTAGCAGGAAATTGGTATAGTGGCTCAGGTGGTACAGGAATTGTTCTTGGAGTGCCTACTGCTACTGATGATGCTATTGTTAATGCTGCTTCAGGAAGTGGTACTTTAACTATTGCAGCTACATCAACTTGCTCAAGTTTAAATACTTCTACTTTTACAGGAACACTTGCAGGAGCTTCGGCATTAAACATTGTTAGTTTAGCATTAACAGGAGCAACTGTATTAAGCTTAGGAGGTACTCATAGTTATACAGGAACTATTACAATATCAGGAGCAGCAGTTAATGGTGTAATACTTGCTAATGGTAAAACTCATTCAGGAGCAGTAACAATAAATACTACAACAGGTAGTTTTGTTTTTAATGATTTTTTTACTTGTACAGGTACATTTACATTAACAGCAGGTAATATTAGCGGAACAAGCATTTCTGCAGGTATTTTTGGAAGTGCAAATACAAATACTAGAGTATTTAATTTTACTAATTTATATCTATCAGGTTCAGGAATAACTTTATCAATAGGATTAGCAAATCAAACAGGTTTAACTTGGACTGCTACAAATATATATCTAACAAACACAACAGCGACTACTAAATCTATAACTTTAAATAACGCTGTATCTTGCACTAATTTATATTTACAGGGTTCAGGAGCAAGTGCTACAACAATAAGCGCTGCATCTACTGCTATTATTGCCCCTAATCTTTATGTAAGTAAATTAGCAGGCACGTTACTTTTTGGAGTATGTGTTTTTAGTAGTATCACATTTGTAACAGGCAGCACTATAAATTTATCGTCTGTAAATGCTGTAACAGTTTATGGAAGTGTCACTATGTGTGCCGCAATGACTGTAACAACAACAGGTACCTTAACCTTTTCAAGTTATTCAGGTAATCCAAATACAAACTATGTATTCACCACATTTGGAAAAACATTCACAGGTATATTAAATGTCAACGACCAAAATTTATACAACACCACATTAACTGTAGTTGGTGATTATATTTCTACTTATTCAGTAGCAACAGGAACAACTATATCTTCAGCCGCTTCTGTTACATTTCAAAATGGTATTAATGTTGGAGGTGCTATAGTTGTAAACTCAACAAATGGAAGTACGTTAATACCTGTAAGTTTTAATTCTGTTACTGCACCTGCAATGACATTTACTTTAGGAGATGTAACTTTAGGTGATACAACATTATCAGGGGTATTAAATCATAGTTCAGGAAATTTAACTTTTACGTCAAACTCAACAAGTACTATTTTTTCCTTTACTTCTTCAAATAGTAATGTTAGAACGATTAATCTTAATAACGCAACTATAAATCTCACAGGTAATACAGGTAATATTTGGAATACTAACGTAACAACAAATTTAACTCTTAATAGTGGAACTTCTACAATAGTTATAACAGACTCATTTAGTAATACAGTTGGATTTGTATGCGGAGCTGCTAATACTTATTATACTTTAAAAATAAATAGGTCATCAGCATCTGCTATTAATCCAATAACTAATATTTCAGGTACATCAACTTTTTATAATTTTATAGATTTAACACAAACTCCCGGAGGTAATCATCAGATAGTATTTAGCTCGGGTCAAACTGTTAATATTTATGATACTTTTCAAGTTGGTAATTCAGTTAATCAGACTCTTTTATATCAGACTAGCGGAGGTAATTTTCTTTTAAATAAACTTAATTTGGGAATAGTAGTGGTTCAAAATTGTTATATTCAAGCATCTAATGCCTTACAAGCTAATAATTGGTATGCAATTGGTGGTTCTGTAGATGGTGGTGGTAATACAAATTGGATATTTAATAATTTAAGGAGGTCATTAAGTTCTCTTGGTGTAGGATAGTAATAATAAATAAATTAAATCAAATGGATATAAGAAAAATATCAATCGGACCTGATTATAAAAGTGGTGCCATGCATTACTTAGTAGGTCAAAAAATACTTGGTGATTCCAATGAAATTCACCTAATTAAATACAATACTGATACTAAATCAATATTAATTTACATAATTAATAAAAAAGATGAGGTAGTCTTGTGGAAAGAGTTTACCTTTACGGTTCCAATTTCAATCGAATTTAATATAGATTTTTAATGAAATCACCATTCTACTTTATAGCAAAGCCTATAAATGGGAAAAGATACGATAACACAAGAAATATAGGAGGTATTGAATTTATAGTTAGTACCTCTGAAGAAGACCATAAGTTTTCTAATAGATTTGCAGAAGTTATTGAATTACCCGTTGGCTATGATGGTCCTATATCAATAGGAGACACTCTTCTTGTGCATCACAATGCATTTAAATTTTATAATGATATGAGAGGTCGTCAAAAAAGCGGAAAGAGCTTTTTTAAAGATGATTTATTCTTTATAGAAACAGAACAATTTTTTATGTATAAAAAAGGAGATACTTGGTATTCTTACGATAGGTATTGTTTTGTTAGACCAATTCCTGCAATTGAATCGTATATTAAAAAACCTTTTTCAGAAGAACCTTTAATGGGTCAAATGGTTTATCCAAATGAATACTTATTAAGTCAAGGAGTTAAAAAAGATGATTACGTTTGTTTTTCTCCCGATAGTGAATATGAGTTTACCGTAGATGGAGAGAAACTATATCGTATGTATGACCACCAAATAACGATTAAGTTATGACAAATAAAGAAGTAAAATTAAAAATTATTTCTGCCGGTTACAGAGCAGTAACAGAACTTATTAAAGTTGCAGAAGAATCAATCTTAAATCCTGATATGGAAGGAGATGATTTAGCGGCTGATAAATTAAAAAATGCAGCAGCAACAAAAAAGTTAGCTATTTTTGATGCATTTGAGATTCTAAATAGAATAGAATCTGAAAAAGAAAGTATTGAAATATCTGAAAAAGGAGGAAGTAAAACTGATACAAAACAAGGATTTGCAGAAAGAAGGTCAAAATAATATATACAATGTAGTTAAAGACTATATATCATCAGGAGTTATTTCTAAAAAAAATGGAAATAAGTCTTGGTTATATGGTTATAATGAACAGTATGATGTTATAGTAATATCAAAGACAGGAGAGATAGGAGAAATAGTTAATATCTCAGGTCTTTATATTGCATTACCTAAAGCTCCAAAAGAATGTCCTAAAAGAAGTTCTTCTAAAGCAGAGCAATATTGGGAGAGAGAGCCAATGCCTAAACAACTCTCAAGAATACAATCAATTTTTCAATGGAATGAGATGCCTTCTGAGTTTAAAAACAGATGGGTAGATTATATTGAACAAGAATTTGATTACAGAGAAAAAGGATATTGGTTTATGAACAATGGAGTTCCTACTTATATCACGGGTTCTCATTATATGTATCTGCAATGGTCAAGTATTGATGTTGGTTATCCTGACTTTCGTGAAGCAAATAGAATCTATTGGATTTTTTGGGAAGCTTGTAAAGCAGACACAAGAAGTTTTGGAATGATATACTTAAAGATTAGACGTTCAGGATTCTCCTTTATGTCGTCATCTGAGTGTGTTAATATAGGAACTCTTGCAAGAGATTCTCGTATTGGTATTTTATCTAAGACAGGAGCCGATGCTAAGAAAATGTTTACCGATAAAGTGGTTCCTATTAATAGTAGATTACCTTTCTTCTTTAAACCTATTATGGATGGTATGGATAAACCAAAGACAGAGTTGGCTTTCCGTGTACCTGCATCTAAGATTACAAAGAAGAATATGTACGATACTGAGGCTGAAATTATAGAAGGCTTAGATACGTCAATAGATTGGAAGAATACAGAAGATAACTCTTATGATGGGGAAAAACTTTTATTCTTAGCACATGATGAGAGCGGTAAGTGGACTAAGCCAAATAACATTAAGGAGAATTGGCGAGTAACTAAAACTTGTTTGAGATTAGGTTCTAAAATTATTGGAAAGTGTATGATGGGTTCAACCTCAAATGCATTATCTAAAGGAGGACAGAACTATAAAGATATGTTTGAAGATTCGGTAGTTACTACTCGTAATGCGAATGGTCAAACTAAAAGCGGTCTATATGCATTATTTATTCCTATGGAATGGAATATGGAGGGATTTATAGACTTGTATGGTATGCCTGTATTTCGTAAGCCTGAAGAACCTATTAAAGGTGTTGATGGAATGATGATTAAAAACGGTGCTATTGACTATTGGGAAGCTGAGGTTGATTCACTTAAAAGCGATGCTGATGCGTTAAATGAATTTTATCGTCAGTTTCCAAGAACGGAATCACACGCATTTAGAGATGAAAGTAAACAATCTTTGTTTAATCTTACAAAAATATACCAACAGATTGATTACAATGACAGCCTTATAAAAGAACATTTTGTTACCCGTGGTTCATTTCATTGGAGAGACGGTATGAAAGATACTGAGGTTATATTTACTCCCGATACAAGAGGTAGGTTCTCGGTTAGTTGGACACCTGCAAAACATTTACAAAATAATCATTATTTTAGAAACGGAATGAGACAACCCGGAAATGAACATATAGGTTCTTTTGGGTGTGACTCCTATGATATATCAGCAGTAGTTGGAGGAAGAGGTTCTAATGGTTCTTTGCATGGGCTTACTAAGTTTAATATGGATGAAGCCCCAAGTAATGAATTTTTTTTAGAATACATAGCAAGACCGCAAACGGCTGAGATATTTTTTGAAGAAGTATTAATGGCTTGTGTTTTTTATGGTATGCCAATATTAATAGAGAATAATAAGCCAAGGTTATTATACCATTTTAAAAATAGAGGATATAGAGGGTACTGTTTAAATAGACCTGATAAACAATATAATAAATTAACAAAAACTGAAAGAGAGCTTGGAGGAATACCAAACTCTTCAGAAGATGTGAAACAAGCACACGCTTCTGCAATCGAGTCTTACATTGAAAAATATGTAGGGATTGATTTTACGTCAACGTACAGAGAGAGTGATAGTATGGGCACAATGCCTTTTACACGAACTTTGGAAGATTGGGCTAAATTTGATATTAACGATAGAACTAAATTCGATGCATCTATTAGCTCAGGATTAGCTATTATGGCTAATCAGAAGCATTTATATATGCCGGAGAAAAAAGATTCAAAAATTATTGTTAACTTCGCAAGGTATTCGAATGATGGAACAACAAGTGAATTAATTAGATGAAAAACGTAACAATAGATATTACATCGTCAGCCTTTCCAAGTCAGTTAGCTACTGATGCGGAAAAAGCATCCGAGCAATTTGGACTACAAGTTGGACAAGCTATTCAATATGAATGGTTTAGAAAGGATGGAAATAATTGTAGATATTATGGTCAATGGAGAGAATTTCATAGACTTAGGCTATACGCAAGAGGAGAACAATCAGTTGGTAAATATAAGAATGAATTAGCTATTGATGGCGATTTATCGTATTTAAACTTAGATTGGACTCCGGTTCCAATAATTCCTAAATTTGTTGATATAGTTGTAAATGGTATGTCTGATAGATTGTTTAAAGTAAAAGCATATTCTCAAGATGCTATGTCTCAATCTAAAAGAAGCAAATACCAAAATATGATTGAAGGGCAAATGATTGCAAAACCTGTGTTAAAAACTATAAAAGAAGAAACAGGATATAATGCTTTTACAATGGACCCTGATAAGCTTCCTGAGACAGACGAAGAATTAAACTTATACATGCAGCTTAACTACAAACCTGCAATTGAGATAGCTGAAGAAGAGGCAATCAATACTATATTTGACGAAAATCATTACGAAGATATTAGAAAAAGACTTGATTATGACGCTACTGTACTTGGTATATCTATAGCAAAACATGAGTTTTTACAAGGAACAGGTGTTAAAATATCTTATGTTGACCCTGCTAATGTAGTGTATAGTTATACTGAAGACCCTTACTTTAAAGATTGTTTTTATTGGGGTGAAATTAAAACTCTTCCTATTAGTGAGTTGATGAAAATTGACCAAAGTTTAACTAAAGAAGATTTACAAGAAATAACTCAATATAGCCAAAGTTGGTACGATTATTTTAATGTAGCTCAGTTTTATGAGAATAGCGTATTCTCTCGTGATACTTGTACATTAATGTACTTTAACTATAAGACTACTAAAAAGATTGTATATAAAAAGAAAATACTTGATAATGGTGGTTCTCGTGTAATACAAAAAGATGATACTTTCAATCCTCCAACAGAGATGATGGAAGAAGGAAACTTTGAGAAAATAGAGAAAACTATTGATGTATGGTATGAAGGTATTATGGTTATGGGTACTAATATTCTTTTACAATGGAGATTGTCTGAGAATATGGTTAGACCAAAATCAGCATCACAACACGCATTGCCAAACTATATTGCCTCAGCACCACGTATGTATAAAGGAGCTATTGAGTCTTTAGTTCGCAGAATGATACCATTTGCTGACCTTATTCAAATTACGCATTTAAAATTACAACAAGTAATTAATCGTGTTGTACCTGATGGTGTATTTATTGATGCTGATGGTCTTAATGAAGTTGACCTAGGTAATGGAGCGGCTTACAATCCTGAAGATGCTTTGAGATTGTATTTCCAAACAGGTTCTGTTATTGGTAGAAGTTTTACTCAAGATGGAGATTTCAATAATGCTAAAGTTCCAATTACACAATTAAGTTCTAACACAGGTGTAGGAAAAACACAAATGCTTATCGCTAATTATAATCATTATATGGATATGATTAGAACTGTAACCGGTTTAAATGAAGCAAGAGATGGTTCTACTCCTGACCCTAATTCATTAGTTGGTTTACAAAAATTAGCAGCTTTAAATTCAAATACTGCTACTCGTCATATTCTTGATGGTGGTTTGTATATTTATCGCTCAATGGCAGAAGCATTAACTTATAGAATTGGAGACATATTAGAATACTCCGATTTTAAAGACGAGTTTATAAACCAAATTGGTAGATACAATGTATCTATTTTAGGAGATATTTCAGACCTTTATATTTATGACTTTGGTATCTTTATCGAGATTGCACCTGATGAAGAACAAAAAGCACAACTTGAAGCTAATATTCAAATGGCTCTATCTAAAGGAGATATTAACCTTGAAGATGCAATTGATATTCGTGAGATTAGAAATCTTAAACTTGCGAATCAATTGTTGAAGATGAAGCGAATTAAGAAACAAGACCGTGAGGAGCAAATGAAGATGCAGCAACAAGCAATGATTGCTCAACAGCAATTAAAATCTCAGGAGATGGCAGGTCAGTTGGCTATTCAAAAAATGCAGACTGAATTGCAGACTAAGATGCAGTTAAAACAAATGGAGACTGAATATAATATTAAAACAATGCAGGTTCAAGCTGAGTTAAAATCTCACTTAATGGCTGAGGAGTTTCAATACAACCAACATCTTAATGGCTTAGAAATGCAAACACTAAGTAAGCGTGAACAAGAAAGAGAAGATGCTAAGGCTAAACGTATTAGCCAACAAAATACAGAGCAATCAAAACTAATAGACCAAAGAAAAAATAATCTTCCTCCTTTGAATTTTGAATCCAACGAGGACAGTTTAGACGGGTTTGACCTGTCAGAGTTTGAGCCTCGATAAAATATAAACAAAAATGTTTACATTTGTAAAAAATTAAATCAAATAAAATCAAATTAAAATGGAAATGAAAGTTAGATTATTAGATGGCTCTGAAGAAAAAGGAACCGCTCAAGTAGAACAAGAATTACTTGATAAGCACGAAGAACAATTTCAAGAAGTTCAAGATAATGCACAAAATATTGTACAGGACAATGTACAAAATATTGTACAACAACAAGAACCTGAATTAAACGAAGAACAAGTTCTTTCTTATATTGGAAAAAGATACAATAAGCAAATAAATTCACTAGATGAATTGGCATCTGAAAGACAAGAAGCTGAGGCTTTACCTGAAGATGTAGCTGCTTATATGAAATACAAAAAGGAAACAGGAAGGGGATTTGAAGATTTCTTAAATCTTAAGAAAGATTACGATACAATGGAACCTGAAAGTTTACTTAAAAATTATTTATCAGTAACTCAAGAAGGACTTGATGCTGATGATATTGATTCTTTAATGGATGATTATCGTTACGATGAAGATGTTGACGATGAATCACATATTAAAAGAGTTAAAATCGCAAAGAAAAAGGCTGTTGCTGAGGCAAAGAAGTTTTTTAATTCTCAAAAAGAAAAATATAAAGTGCCACTTGAGTCAAGTGCTCCACTAATTTCTGATGAGGAAAAAGAAATTTATGAAAACTATAAGCAATATACCCAACAAGCGAAGACTATTGAAGAGGAGAATGAAAGAAAAAGAAATTGGTTTAACCAAAAATCTGATGAAGTATTTAACGGAGAGTTCAAAGGTTTTGAATTTAATGTTAATGATAAAAAAATCACTTTCAATCCCGGAGAAGCTTCTGAACTTAAAAAGGCTCAAGCCACACCTGCTAACTTTATTAATAAGTTTTTAGATGAGCAAGGGTTAATTAAAGATGCAGCAGGTTATCATAAATCATTAGCAGTCGCTATGAATCCTGAGAAGTTTGCCAAGTTCTTTTATGAGCAAGGTCAAGCTGATGCAACAGAAGGTACTATGAAAAACATTAAGAACATTCAAATGTCAACTAATAGAGCACCTGAAGTAGCTAAGTCAACGGATGGAATGCAGGTAAAAGCGGTTAATCCTGATTCCGGTAGAAGTCTTAAAATCCGTAGTATAAAAAGATTATAAATTTAAAAATTAATTAAAATGGCAAGTGCTTTATTATCAACGCCTACTTATGCATTACAACCGTCAGCGGAGCAAGTAGCGTTATCAACAAACTACATTACCAACTTTAACTTCTTGAATCAGTATCTTCCTGATACCTATGAGAAAGAATTTGAAAGATATGGTAATAGAACCATCGCATCATTCTTGAGAATGGTAGGTGCTGAGATGCCTTCTAACTCTGACCAAATTAAATGGGCAGAACAAGGTCGTCTTCACATTAAGTATACCAATGTAACTTCAGGAGCTGCAGCAGCTTCAAACACTGCTACTTTCACTGTAGCTGATTCAGGTGTTACTTACATCGCAATTAGAGTTGGACAAACTGTTATGATTCAAAACAACTCTTCAGGAGTTTACAACAAAGCAGTTGTTACTGCTGTTCCATCAGCAACTACTTTTACAGTAGCTTTCTATGAATCAGGAGGACAAGCTTTCGCTGTATCTACTGCTTGTACTGTATTTATTTATGGTTCTGAGTTTAGAAAAGGAACTAACGGAATGGTTGGTTCATTAGAGGCAGAAGATGACATCTTCAGCAATAACCCAATTATCATTAAAGATAAATATTCGGTTAATGGTTCTGATATGGCTCAAATCGGATGGGTTGAAGTTACTACTGAAAATGGTGCTACAGGTTACTTGTGGTATTTGAAATCAGAGCACGAAACTCGTTTACGTTTCGAAGATTACTTAGAAACTGCTATGATTGAAGCTGTTCCTATGGCTAACACTACTAATGCTACTTCTACAGGTTTAATTGGTTCTCAAGGTATTTTCTACGTTGTTAACTCAAGAGGAAATGTTTGGGGTGGTGGTACACCAACTACTTTATCTGATTGGGATTCTATCGTTTCTCGTTTAGACAAACAAGGAGCTATCGAAGAAAACGTAGTGTTTGTTAATCGTGGATTGTCTTTTGACATCGACAATATGTTAGCTACATTGAATGGTTATACTTCAGGTGGTGTTGCTCAGTCTGCATCTTTCGGTTTATTCGACAATGATGTTGATATGGCATTAAACTTAGGATTCACAGGATTCCGTAGAGGTTATGATTTCTACAAATCTGATTGGAAATACCTAAACGACCCTACAATGAGAGGTGGTTTAAATACTACTGCAGCTACTGCAACAGGTACAATCACAGGACTTATGGTACCTGCAGGTTCTACTTCTGTATATGACCAAATCTTAGGTAAAAACGCTAAGAGACCATTCTTACACGTAAGATACCGTGCTTCTGAAGCTGAGGACAGACGTTACAAAACTTGGATTACAGGTTCTGCCGGAGGTGCTCAAAATTCTGACTTAGATGCAATGGAGGTTAACTTCCTATCTGAAAGATGTGTATGTACTTTAGGTGCAAATAACTTTGTATTATTCCGTTACGGTTAATATATAGTTTTAAATACTACAGAGGGACATCAATGTCCCTCTGTATATTTTTTTAGTTAAAAAGAATTAAATTAAATTAAATTATTATAAAATGGCAACAACACCTTCAATAGATAAAATCTATAAATTAACAATAGGAAATCCACTTTCCTATAGCCTAGCGGCAAGAAATCACCCACGATTCCCATTAATGTGGTATGATGAAAAAAAGAATGAAAACCGTGCTCTTAGATATGCGGTAAATCAAAAGTCTCCTTTCGAAGATGAACAAGATGGAAATGCAATTATTGAACCAATCATTTTTGAAGATGGTTTCTTAAGTGTTCCAAGAACTAATCCTTCATTACAAGCTTTCTTACATTATCACCCTTTAAATGGTAGAATATTTGTAGAGGTAGATGAAGAAAAAGATGCTGTTCACGAGGTAGAAGATTTAGACCTTGAAATTGATGCTTTAGTTGAAGCAAGAAAACTTTCACTTGAGCAAATTGAAACTCTTACAAGAGTTATGTTTGGTAAAGACCCTTCTACAATTTCAACAGCAGAATTAAAACGAGATATATTAGTATTTGCTAAAAATGACCCAAAAGGGTTCTTGACTACATTGAATGACCCTGAGCTACAATTCCAAGCTAAAGTTCGTTTATTCTTTGAAGAAAAATTATTAGCATTACGCAATAACGATAAAGAGGTTTGGTTTAGTACACCAACTAATAAAAAGAAAATGTTATCAGTACCATTTGGTGAAGACCCTTACGATATGGTAGGTCACTTCCTATCAAGTGATGATGGTATAGATGCACTTAAAATGTTAGAGGCAAACTTACCTCAATAATATTTTTTTTGGGATTGGGGTATCCCCGGTCGAAAATTAGCACAGATTTATTTCTGTGCTTTTTTTTTACTATATTTGTAAAAAGATTAAAAATGATAAACGAAGTTAGAAACGCAGTATTATCCATACTTAACAAGAATAATTACGGATATATCTCTCCATCAGATTTCAATTTATTTGCAGCTAATGCACAAATGGAAATTTATGAAGAGTACTATAGCAGTTATAATAAAACTATAAATGCTGAGAATGCACGTGCCTCAGGGACTGACTATGCCGATATTGAAAGTCCTATTGCTGAGACATTAGAGACTTTTTTACAAACAGATTACTTAGCTAATTTAGGGTTAAATAATTTTTCAGTACCCACTCCTGTAACTGTTGGTAATTATTCATATTATATTCTTAAACTATTATGTTATCCAAATAAACTTAAGAGCGGAACAAACACATCGGTAGTATCGTCATTTTTAGTGGATTCAACAGCAACATTTTTATCTGATGGTTTATCTGTAGGAGATATTGTTGTAAATACAACAACCGGTGTTAGTGCTAATATATTATCATTAACTTCATCAACAAATACTAATTTAGCATTAACAGCAAATATATTTACAACTACACCTAGTAATTATTCAATATTAAAAGCAGCTACATTAAAAGAAGCTGATAAAGTTAGTGTTGGCAAAATAACAATGTTAAATGCTTCACCACTTACAAAACCTACTGAGTTTTATCCTTCATATACATTAGAGGGAGAAACCATTAAGATATATCCTTCTACTATAAACAGTAAAGGTCAAGTTCAAGCGGTTTATTTTAGATACCCTAAAACACCTAAGTGGACTTATATTACATTAATTAGCGGAGAACCGGCATTTGACCAATCTCAACCTGACTACCAAGATTTTGAGTTACCAACTGAAGATGGTTATAAATTAGTAACAAAAATTCTTGAGTATTGTGGTATATCAATTCGTGAAGCGGAAGTTACTCAATTTGGTATGGCTCAACAACAACACGAACAGCCTACATTTAGTATGCAACAATAATAATATAAATAAAAAGAAATGGCGTATTTATCTCAATATGAATATTATGACAATAATGGTAGTACACCTCAAGATGCAAATTGGGGTTCTTATCAATATGTTAGCTTAGATGATGTGGTTAATAATTTTTTATTAATGTACTCAGGAAACCATTCATTAGTAAATAATGAGGAAAGATATAAAGTTATATTTCATGCAAAAAGAGCTATACAAGAACTTAATTATGATGCGTTTAAAGAAATTAAAGTATTAGAGTTAAGTGTAGCTGATTCGTTAAGATATGTACTTCCATCTGATTATGTTAATTGGGTTCGTATTTCATTATATAAAGATGGTTGGTTAAGACCATTAACTGAGAACATTCAAATACTTTCTGCTAATGCTTATTTACAGGACCAACAAGGTAATATTTTATTTGACCAAAATGGTAATATTTTAAGACCACAATATTCAGACATTGATTTTGATAGACTTACAAAAGGTAAAAAAAGTATTTACTTAAATCAAGGAAACCAATTTCATGGACAATTAGGTTGGTATTATGAAGGAATGTGGTATTTTGATTATGGTGTTAATACAGCATTTGGATTAAATACTGAGACAGCTAATTTTAATCCTACTTTTAAAATAGATAAGAAAGCAGGAGTTATAAATTTTGACTCAAGTATGGCGGGTGAATTATGTATTCTTGAGTATGTATCCGATGGTATGGAAGGTGGAGATAATTCATTGATTACTGTTAATAAATTGTTTGAACAATATATTTATGCAGCTATTAAATATGAGATATTAAACTCTAAATTTGGGGTACAAGAATATATAGTAGCAAGAGCTAAAAAAGATAGAACTGCATTATTAAGAAATGCAAAAATTAGAATAAGTAATATTCATCCGGGAAGACTCTTAATGAATTTAAGAGGTATGGATAAGATAATAAAATAATATGGGCAATTTCACAAGAAATTTTTTAGCAGGTAGAATGAATAAGGTCGTTGACCAAAGACTTCTTCCTGAAAGTGAGTATGTTGATGCTATGAATATTAGAATGGGTTCTACTGAAAAATCAGAAGTAGGAGTTATTACTAATACAAAAGGCAATTTACCATTGACTAAATTAGCTTATATTGTTGATGGAACATCTTTAAGTGCAAATGCAAGATGTATTGGTGCTATTGAAGATAGTGCTAATGAAACAATCTATTGGTTTGTACATGATCCAACATTTACCGTTGGAGCTACGGGAAAACTTGATTTAATTGTATCTTATAATGTATTAAGGGATGTACTAACGTATCACGTCATCAGTATAGATGATGGCGGAGGTATAGATACTACATTAAACTTTAACTCAACTTATCTTATAACAGGAGTAAGTCTTATTGATAATTTAATATTTTTTACAGACGATTATAATCCTCCAAGATTTATAAATATAAGACCTGTTAGAAATAGGTATCCAAATCCTATTAGCGATATTGACCAAGTTTCAGCAGAGGCTTTACTTGTTATAAAAAAACCACCTATTGAGTCTCCAACTATAATTCCAATTAAAACAAGTGGACAAGAGAATTTTTTAGAAACAAGATTTATATGTTTTGCATATAGATATAAATATGTTGATGGAGAATACTCGGCTACTTCTCAATGGTCAGAACCTGCTTTTATACCTCAGCCTTTTGAGTTTAGTATAAATAGTATGTTAAATGAAGGTATGGTTAATTCTTGCAATACTTCAATAATTGAGTATAATTCAGGAGGACCACTTGTTGTTGGTGTCGATTTATTATTTAAAGAATCAAATAAAAATATAATTAAAATTATTGAACAACTTGATAAAGCAGCAGATTTAGGTGGTGTAGATAATCAAGTTTTACAATATTCTTTTAATAATAGTAAGATATTTACAGTATTAAATGAGGCTGAGATTTTAAGACTTTATGATAATGTTCCTCGTTTTGCTAAAGCTCAAACTATTATGGGTAATAGGTTAATGTATGGAAATTATGTAGAGGGATATGATTTAATTGACGAAAAAGAAGTACCTGTTAAAATTGAATACACAACATCTTTAACGTCTGAAGCTATAGGTCAAACTTCTATCCCTGATTCTACGGATAATGGTATTTATAATATAGACCCATCGGCATTAGGTCAAACTATTACTGATTCTATTGTAACTTTTGATTTAACAGGAATAAATTTGGTAGCAGGTTCGTCTATAACTATAAATTTATCATTAACTCATTCTACTTTTACAGGCTCTCTTCCTTTTCCAACAGAAACAACTGATTTTGTAGTTTTAGAATTTGTATTTAATTTATCAACAAATTATTCATCAGTATATGCATTAGCTACAAGCCCTGAATTTACTTTAGCTATAGGAACAGCAGCTAATATAAAACCTGTTTATAGTTCAACACCGGGTGTTCAAACATCTTGTGATGGAACTACTTTAACAGATTCTTTTAATTGTTTTCTTCCTGCCAATTTAGGTTCTCTTTTAAAATATGGAAGTGGTATAAATTCTATACTACAACCAATAAAAATAATTTCAACTCCCGCAAGTAATATAATTGGATTACAAATTCCTGCAATGGAATATGTTAATTCTTTAACAACTCCTACTCAAAGAGTTTATGAATATTATGATTTTACATACGCATTAGCTACTTTTCAAGAAATAGGAAACCCTTCAAGTTTACATAGTAATAGAGGGTATGAAATAGGTATAGTGTATATGGATGAATTTAATCGTTCAACTACAGCATTAGTAAGTCAAACTAATACAGTATTTGTACCTTGTGATGCTTCTGCAAGTAAAAATACAATTCAAGTTACTATACCTCCTACTCAAATAGCACCTTATTGGGCTACAAGATATAAGTTTGTAATTAAACCTGATGCAGAGAATTACGAAACAATATATTCAAATATATTTTTTACAGATAAAAATACTAATGAAGTATATTTTTTAATTGAGGGAGAAAATACTAAAAAAGTTGAGATTGGAGACAGGTTAATTGTAAAAGCAGACACATCAGGTCCTACTACAAATTGCGCTTATGCAACTGTTCTTGATAAAAAATCACAATCTTCTAATTTTATTGTTCCTAAAGAAAATGTACCTGTGTTAGCGGGTTTATATATTAAAATAAATCCAAATTCATTTAATGTTGTTGTTGACCCTGATGCTACTATTAATCCGGGAAATCGTTATGAAAGAGCATTTGCTGACCAATGTGTTACTATTGATTATCCTATGAATATTGGACGTGCAGCAGGATTTGACCCTGCACACCCTAGTTGGATTTATGAAGATTATACTGTTCCTGCAGGGAGTAGAATAAAAATTTCTGTAAGCGGATATCGACCTGAGGTAGGTAGTATTGGGTGTTTTAGCGCTTCTTGGGTTAATGAATTTGTATCTTCAAGAAACTATGACAATATGTATGATTGGTTTGTTGGAGACAATATCTCTTCAACATTGTCAAATCCTAATGTATATGGATGTTCAGGAAGTAGCATTCAATATATACCGGGGTTTGGAACTCCTTCTTCTTGTGAAAGATATACAATGTATATGCAATTTGATAGAAACCTTACTACTAATAGACTTGTGTTAAATGTAAGAGGGGTTTCGGGTAAACTTTTTATATTTTCTGAAGTTTCTGTATCGTTAACTGTATTTAGAGCAATAAATACTATTATATGGGAAACAGAACCGTCTGATGCTTTACCTGATGTATTTTTTGAAAATAATTTATCATTTGCTATTGATTCAAATGGTTATCATGATGGTAATATTCAAAACCAAACATCATCATTACCCGCTATAATTGACACCGGTTTTTATAATTGTTTTACTTTTGGAAACGGAGCAGAAAGTTATAAAATACGTGATTCACTTATTGGAAAATCATTCAACTTTGGAGAGAGAGTAACTACAGTTGCTGCTCAAGATTATAAAATGGCTGATAGATTTTCAGATATTACTTATAGTGGTATTTATAATGGAGAGAGTAATATTAATAAATTAAATGAGTTTAATTCAGGTTTATTAAACTTTAAACATTGTGAAGGTTCGTTTGGAGAAATACAATATTTAGATGGTAGAAATACAGATATTCTTTGTTTACAAGAAGATAAAATATCTTACGTTTTAGCAGAGAAAAATTTATTATCAGATGCAAGTGCCGGAGGTATAATTACAGCTACACCTGAGGTCTTAGGAACGCAAATAGCACGTACTGAAAAGTATGGTATTAGTTTTAATCCTGAGAGCTATGTTCAATGGGGTTACGATAGATTTTTTACTGACGCAAAACGTGGTTCTGTTATTCAATTAAAAGGTGGTGAAGACCAAAATGAACAATTAATAGTAACATCTGACCAAAACATGAGAACTTGGTTTAGAGATGAGTTTAATTCGTCATTTAATTACCAAAAACTTGGAGGCTTTGACCCTTATATGAATGAGTATGTATTGTCTATGAACGACCAACAACTTCCTATAAATCCTCAATGTTTGGATTGCGGAATATCTCAAACATTTACTTTGTCTGTAGGAGTTGAAGTGTCTAAAACGCAAATATATTGTGTTGACTTAGGTCCTACTGTAGGTAATACCAATATAAGATGGGAATTTGCAAACATTGAGTCAGGAAAAACACTTGAGGTAAGTGTTTTGTACAATGGTGTTACAGTAACTTCAGGTCCTGTAGATACAGATGGGCAAATTACATTTAATAAAGATAACATATTAATACAAACAGCACAAATAACCCTTACCTATACAGGAGATATGACTGTTTCTGTAACTGCAGAATGTACTGAAGCTGAAGAATTAAATATAGTTGAGGTAGTTTTAACTAATAATTCAGAGGCAGGTAAGACTATTCATACTCAATATAGATATACTAATTTATCATTTGTAGGACCTCTTTTATCTAATTTAGTACCATTTATAATTGATACTACATCACCTGTTGTGTCAAGATATAATATCACTACAGGATTTGCAGGACAAGGAGGATTCCCTCCTGAATCTAGCGTAATGAGCCTTATATCAAATGCTATTGTCCCTGATGATTTTGTATTTGATACCACATATAATAAGTTTAGGTATTTAAGAAGTAATACATTGTATGGTAATAATAACATAGATATTCAGTCTCTTTTATTGTCATCAACTACAATAACTCCTATTACAGGAAGTGCTCCTGTGTATAGCGGAGACTTCACAGTTCCTGCAAGTATAGATGGTAATTATCTATATCTAATATGGGATTTCAGAAGTGCTATTGAAACTGAACTGTGTTTTGCAAAAACAAGAATTGATTCTTGTTGTGATTGTGTTACTGATATATATTATTTAGATGGAGCATTTAATGTAGCAACATCAGTTTGGGCTGACGATACATTAACTACATTTGCGGAAGATGGATTCTATTCATTAGGAGGAATAGTAAGAGAATTAACAATTGATGGCGTATTATTACCTCAACAAACTTGCGCACCTTGTGCAGTTGAAGTATCTTTGTGCTTTGGAGTAAGTTCTTTTGATGTATGTTGCGTTTGTAACACAAGCTGTCCAACCCCTTACAATTCTTATTCAGTTACTAATCCTCCGGGGTCTGATGACGTTCAAGTATTTTATTATAATGAAAATGGAATTTTAACTTCAAATACACTTGCCTCAGAAGCTATAGATGTTTCATATTGCTCAATAGGACTTCCATTTACTAATGTAGAAAAAATTGGAGTAATTTATATATCTTGTGGGTGTGAAACATAATTTAATTAAAAAAATATGGCAATAAATTCAACATACTATATAGATGCAGCTACATTTGATGTGGCTACGTCTGTATATTTAGACGTAAATTTAGCTTTTATAGCTCCTGACGGAGTGTATAAGTTTGGAAGTGTTGTAAGACAACAATCAAGCGGTATATTATTAGAAATTGAAACTTGTGTTGACTGCACATTAGTGTGTGGAGATCAAGAACCAAGCGCAGGAGGTGAAGGAATTTTCTTGGCAAGTGTAAATGTAGGTTCTACTACGGGTGCTATTATAATTACTTTTCAAGCTCCTGATGTTCCAAGTGGAATTAGAGTTGTTTATGACGGAGTTGTTTACAATAAACTAAGTTCACCTGTAAATGGATTGCATCAGAGTTCAAGTTATGGTAACTTTACAATTATGGGAGACTCAACTCAAACAGGAACCTGTGATGTGTCTTGGTATCCATCAGGAGGCACTATATCTTTAAATGAATATAGTTACGATACGGGAACATATAATTATATACCTACGGGGAATACTCAATCTATAACTATTGGTCCGGGAGATATTTCCTTAGACACTTTTAATCAAGGATTTTGTATAATGGTTATACCAAAACCTTCATCAGCTCCTAATATTTTAAATATTGAATCTATAGGACCTTGTACTTTATCAGGGAATTTTATTGGAATTTCTTGTCCTGAACCATTACCAAGTTTTAATGGTTCTATTAAATATGATGATGATACTGAAATAACTTGCTCTACAGCTACAGAGGAAGTATATTATTGGAAAGATGTAAATGCATCAAGCGATATAGATGTAACTGATTATGTTTTTTCAGACGAAAATGGTCAATACCCATTAGCAGATGGTTTCTATTTATACGGTACTAGAGTTTTAGGAGTCACAGACGGAATAGTAACATCAAATGTAAGTTGTACACCATGAATTATACCTTATCATACAGCGAAGGAGTAGCCGGTTGGGTTTCTTTTTATTCTTATTATCCTGATTGGATGATTGGAATGAACAATTATTTTTACACCTTTAAAGGTGGAAATATTTATAAACACAATGTGAATGACAATAGAAATACGTTCTATGGTATATTTACACAAAGTTCTATTCAGAGTGTGTTTAATAATGCTGCTCTTGAGAATAAGTTATTTAAAACCATTAACTTAGAAGGTGATGCTCCATGGGCTGTTGCACTTGAAACTGACATACAGGTTTCAGGATTTATTGAACAAAGTTGGTTTGAGAAAAAAGAACAATCTTATTTTGCATTTATTAGAAACAACGCAATAGGTGAATTGGCTTTAAGAAGTTTAAATGGTATTGGTAGAAGCTTTCAAGTTACAGGTGGTACTACTATTAAGTTCTCAATTAATCCATTAATATCATTAGGTGGTATTATTAGTATTGGAGATTTATTGTATTTCTTTGACCCACCATCTAATACACCATTACTTGCAGGAAAGGTAACGGCTATTAGTGTTGACTATCCAAACAATCTAAACCAATTAACAATTACTACCGTAGTACCGGGAGCTACAACAGTTCCTATTACTACTCAAAATCCTTATTTCTTATATATTAAAAATTCTGTAGCAGAATCGCATGGAGTTTTAGGACATTATTGTACCTTTACACTCACAAATGATTCTAGCAGTAAAATAGAATTATTTGCAGCGGAAGCAAATGTTATGAAAAGTTTCCCTTAATTTTAATATCTTTGTATCAATATGGAGTTAAATATTAGACCTCTAAATGAAAATGATTACCAAGAAACTCTTGTAGAGTGGTGGAAACAATGGAATTGGGAGGCTCCTGCAAAAGATTTTTTACCTGATGATGGTAAAGGAGGAATGATAGTTTACGATGGAGATACGCCAATTTGTGCAGGCTTCATATACATGACAAACTCAAAAGTGGCTTGGGTAGATTGGATTGTTTCTAACAAAGAATATAGAATAAAAGATAAAAGAAGAGGGGCAATAAAATTATTAATAGAGTCTCTTGCAAATGTTTGTAAACAAGCAGGAAGCAAATATGGTTATGCTTTAATTAAAAACCAAAGTTTAATCAAAACCTATATAGACCTTGGTTGGTCTAAAGGAGATGGATATACAAGTGAAATGATAAAAATATTATAATATGGCAGCAGCATCAGCAGTAGCAATTGGAGGATTAGCCCTTCAAGGAGTTTCAACGGTAATGTCTTTTACTCAAGCCGGAGAACAGCGCGCAAAACAACAACAAGCAGAAGCTAAAGCAGCGCAAGCAATGGCAGAGGCACGTAAGAAACTTGAAATTAATTTTTATGACCAACAGGCTGTAAAAAAAGAACCTTATGAGCTCCAAAGAGAGGCTATGCTTTCTCAGGGTGCACAAGCTATTCAAGCAGGTCAAGAGTCAGATAGAGGAGCAGCTGCTACAGCAGGTAAAGTTCAAATGGCTCAGAATGAAGCTCAAGCAGGTATAAGAACTGAAATGGGTAAAGAGATGACTGACATTGAAAATAAACAATTAGCAGAAGCTAGCCGTTTAAGAGATTTAGGTGCTCAGTTAGATTTGGGGCAAGTTGAGGGAGCTCAAATGGCAGCAGCAAATGCTGAAGAAGCAGCTACTGCGTATCAAGAACAAGGTATCCAAGGTGCTATTGGATTAGGAACACAAGCTTTAAATATGATAAACTTATATCCTAAATCAAATAAAGCTCCGGGAGCATCGCCTGTTGCAGGACCTGCACCTACAAACCCTTTATCGGGTACTGCTACTTCTTATGGTCCGGGAGGAACAAACTACGCTCCTATGGCTAATTACGCAACACCTGCTCAATCTAATCCTTATCAAAATCAAAATCAAACTCCATTTGGATACACTAAACCTGAACCATTATATGGTAAAAAAACGTATGATTTTAGTGGTGTAGGTGGTTTTTAATAATAATAAAATAAATTATGGCAGAATACTATAAATATGTAGCTCGTGATGCTGACTCACAAATAAATTACGCTGAAATAGGTCAACAAGCTGTTGGCGAACTTCAGAATTGGTACAATACCCGTGAAGAAAAGAAAGAGGCTTACAAACAAGCTTCACGTGAGTCTATTAATAATTTAATGGATGCACCTCAAGGTAAAGACCAAAATGCCAATGACTTTATTAGTAATTATGCTCAAGACATGATTAATCAAAAAATGTCTGATAAAAACCTATTTGAAAGAGGATTAATATCTGAAAAAGAATATACTTTGAGAATGCAAAACCAAATGGATGGAACTAAACGATTGTTTAATTTACAAAAATTATACCAACAAGAGTTTGAAACCACAATGCAAGGTATTAATGATAAAACATTACAAAGTGGATTAACTATTTTTAATCAAAGCTCTGTTGAGGGTGCTGCCAATTTTAATAACTCGAAAGCTTTTATCAATCCTGAAGACGGCTCTGTTAGTGTTGGTTTAATGGAAAATAAAGTTATTGATGGTAAATTAGTTAGAGTTTTAAATAAAAATACAGCCGCAACTACAGCTGTATGGACCGGTAAAATAAAGCAAAAACCTGCGTATTTTGATGTTGATGCCCAAACAACTGACTTTGTAAAAAACCTTGGTGAAATAAAAGATGCTGCATATCGTTCTGCATCAACTACAAGAGCAGGGTCAATAACTGAATATACAGGATATGAATTTATAAAAAATTTAAAAGACCCTATTGATAGAGAAATAGCTCAAAACTTTAGTGATGCTATTAATTATAGAGCTGAGGGTTATTTAAGCAATAAATTAAATGTAACATCAATATTAACTGATGATACAGGTAAGTATAATGATAAGTCATTTACATTTGATAGAGAAGAGGCAGATAAAGACCCTAAAAAAATCTTAGTAACAATTGACCCAACAACTCAAATGACTACTATGGATGACACGGGTAAAAATTATAAGGCACAATACGATGAAGCAAAAGATTTTATTAAAAACAAAATCTTAACTAAAATGGATGCTGAAAGAAAAATATCTACTACAGGTCAGTTACAGGCACAATATGCTCCTGAGTATGTTGCAAAAGGTAATGCAGAAGATGAAAGAATTAGAGAGTTGAGCAAAAACGTAGCTCAGAATTTAGTGTTCTCATTAACAGGAGATGCTAATAAATCAAGAGCAGGAACTCAATATCTAACAGCGACAACAAAAACTCCTATCAATAAAACAAAAGAAGGATATGTTGTTACTGATGCAAGTGGAAATGTTCAAACTTATAAATTCAAAGCAGACGGTAAAACACTTGCTGACCCATTAGGTTTCTCTAAATCTTTTGTAGGTGTTATGAAAGGAAATCTACCTGACTTGAATGAAGACCAAGTATTGAAATATGTACAACAATTCTTACCTAAAGGGGCTAAAATAAACGAAACTACTGAGGCGAAAGGATATGATGTTAAAAAAGAACCTGAGAAGCCTTTACAAGTATTTGTACGTCATATTGATAAAGTAGTTCCTGAATCTACATTCTTAGGACCAAAAGATGCAAGTGGTAAATATACTCAATTCCCTAATGATGCTAAAATTGCTGAGAATATGAATAACCAATTAGTAGGTACAGGATTTGAAATTGAATCAGCATTGGCTTCTTGGAATAATGAAATTAGAGTAACCAATAAAAATGGAGATAAATCACCTTGGTTTAAAATAGGTAAGCCGGGAGAGAAAGATGCTGTTACAAAATCTAAAAATGCATTTGCTGCTGCAAAAAAATGGATGAAAGCTAATACTACTGCTAAGAAGATAGGAACTGTTAAAGATAAAGATGCTTATGCTGAAGAATTGCTTAAAGCAAATATAATTGGAGTTGGCGGAACTGCGGCAGAAGCAGGAGCAGGAGAATTAGACTAATAAAATAAAATTTATACATGGAAGAGTTACAAAAACTATACGACGTATTAGTAAGAGAAGGAAAATACACAAAATCTTTTGAAGAGTTTCAGTCTAAATGGAGTCAAGACCAATCATATCAAACAAAGGTTTATGATGTAATGAGTCGTGATGGTTTTTATACAAAAGACAAAGACTCTTTCTTACAAAAATATAGTGGTAATGCAACTCAAGCACCACAATCTCAAGTCGTACCTGTAAAAAAAAAAGATATTGGGGTATCAAATACTCCAACTCCTCAACAAGGTACTACGGCATTACCTTTGGGAGATGGTTCATTGGCTACGCAACAGCCTACTAAAAAAACAACTCCTAAAAAAGAAGAAGAGAGTTATCTAAGTAATTTAGGAACAAGCATTATGTCAGGTATAAATGATGTAAACAAAATGATTACATCTATACCTGAAACAATATATAATGTTTTTAGCATTCCTCAAAATGCAATAGCTTATGCTACAGGATTAGATATTTCTACAAATGCAGATAAATTTAAAAATAAAGTAGGTATTAAAAATCCTGTTTTAGATTACTACAAGGAAGAAGGAAAAAAATTAGAGAAAGAAATATCTAATTTTAATCAAGATAGATATAAAACATCCTCTATATATGAAAATGTAAAAGATGGTAATTACCAAGATGCTTTTGAATTATTAGGCACCGGTATTGCAAGGTCAGCACCAACAAGTATAGCTATGATGGCGGGTGGTGCTACATTAAGTACTGCTGAATTAGCTACCGCATCAACGGCTGCTTTCTATGACCAAAACTTAGAGCAGATTCAAGAAGAAAACCCTAATAATTCAGATATAGAAAATAACATAAAGGCACTAGGAATGGCTGCCGCTGAAAGTGTATTTAGTTCTATAGGAGAAGGTCAAATAGGTGCTGTGTATAGAGACATAATAAGAAAAGAAGGAGCAGAAGTAGGGAAGCAAGTTTTTAAAGATGGTCTTGTGCAAATGTATAAAGGTGCTCTTGAGAAATATGGTGTACCTGTAGGTTTGTTGGGAGAAGGAATAGAGGAATCTGCTACTCAAATAACTCAAAATATGATTAGTGGTAAACCTGCTTTTGATGGTGCCGCAGATGCCTTTATATTAGGTGGTGGTAGTGGAGTTATGTTTACAGCTCCAATATCTTTAAAGAACGCTAAAGATAGAATAAAAAATAAAATAGTTGAAGTTGATGATAAGAAAAAAATCAACACAATATTAGAAGGAACTGACGAAACTTTTAGTAAAGTTTTTGATGTGTCAAAAGATTCTGAAATAAATGAAAAACAATTAAGCATAGCTTCTTTAGAAAAATCAAGAGACTTGTTAGTTAAGGACTTAGATAGTGATGTTAAAAAGGGAAATATAACTAAAGACCAAGCGAAACAATCTCTATATGTTTTTGATAAAACAAAACAAATAACAGGTCAATTAAGAGATGTTGATGTTGATGAAAAGTCAAAAGTAGAGATAGCCAACTTATTAAAAGAAAGAGAAAATTTATCTGAAAAAATAAATGATAAAGATGATGCATTATCTGTTTTAGAAAAACAAAGAATATCAGAAATAAATGAAAAGATAAAAGAAACAATTTTAAAATCAAAAGAAAATGCCGTTCAAGAGCCAACAACAAATGAAAGCGTGCTACGCACAGAACAACCCGAATTGGAATTGCAAGGAATGGGCGAAGGAAACGTCCAACCTGTCGAAGTTACCGAAGAAAGTATCGCTATTAAGAAACCGGAAGAAGTAATTTCGGAAGTACCTATTAATGAAGTAATAACAGTTCCTAATCCCACTGAAATAAATCCTATTGAAATAACAAGTACTACCCCTACTGAGGTATCTCTTACAGAAGACAATTCTTTTGAGCCAATGTCTGAAGAAGATTTAAAAGGATATGAAGAAGCTGTTAAGCAGGGAGACATTGATGAAAGCTTAATATCTGAATTGGATAAAGAATCTATGGATGAGGCATACAGACAAAGAGATGCCGAGATAGAACTTTATAAAACATCAGCACCGGGTTTTGGAGATAAATTAATGTTTTTACACGAAAATTTAGGTAGAATTAGACCGAGTGATTTTGATAGCTATGGAGACCCTAATCAAAGAAAAGGAAATAAAGGGTTTGCTATAAAATATCTATCAGATAAAGCAACACCTTTAGACACAAGACTTGCAGAATTATCAGACCTATTTGGTTCAGAGATAACTCCTGATGATGCTATTGAGTATATATTAGATAGAGAATCAAATCCTGAAAAATATAAAAGGTCAAAAGAAAAAATAAGAAAATTAAATAATGCCGCTAAAATAATATTCTCTCCTGAGAAAGCTTATGAGGTATATATGGGATTAAGAAATGATGCTAAATCCATGGCTGCATTAGATGCGTTAGCAGGAAAAGTATTATCTGATGAACAAGTTAAAATAATAAAGAATCACTTAAAACAAAAGTATGGAGAAACCAACCCCACAACAAATAGAGGTTTACAACGAGCTAATGAAACTTCTAAAGGAATCGAAACAGACAATGCAATAAAAACTCTTAAAGAATCAAAAGAGTATGCTGAGGCAGATGATATTCAGAAAGAGAATTTAGTTAGAGCTACCCGTAAGGAGTTTGGTTTAAAAGAGAAATCAGCACCATCAGTGAATAGATTATTTGGTAAGTTGAAAGACATTGCTAAAATAACTATGACTGAGAAATCAGCTCTTGTAAAGCAAATTAAAGATACAGCTAAAGGTGCTAGAGAAGCTGTTAAGGCTTTTAAATTAGCAAGTCAACAATTGACTAAAGACATTAAAGAACTTGCATCTAAAGGGACTATTAACGCAAAACAAGTTGCTAGCATACTTCGTGCATTTAGTAAAGTAAATGTACTTAATGATGCATCGGTATCTAACTTTGTTGATTATATGACAAAAGTTTTTAATGATGCAGATTACTCTGATAAAATTGATACAGCTAAAAGTAATTTAAAAACAGCTAAGAAAAACATTGTTACTAAGTTAGGAATAGCAGATGGTTTAATACTTCCTTTACAAAGATTATTTTCAATTAATCCAACAATGATACCTGAGGCTTATTTAGGTAAATATTTAAGCTTGGTAGATATGTTTGGAAAGAAACAAGCTGTGCTTACTCTTGAAGAAAAATCTCAAACAATAAAAGATGTACAAGAAATACTTGATGAAATAAATAATGAAAGGTCATTGGTTGATGAATTAGCTGATAGATTTAATAACTATGACAATAAAGTATTTAAAGACGAAAAGTTAGACTACTTGGCTACATTAGATAAGATGCTTGAAGAAGGAGAGATAGATAGTGATGGTCTTGAACTAATGAAAAAATACAAGAAAGATATACTTCCTCAAGTAGAAAAAAGTAAACTAACTGAAGAAGAAATTCAAGAAGAAAAAGATGAGCTAACTAAAATCATACAAAAATCAAAAGTAGATGGAACTGAGCTTTCAACTAAAGATGAACGTGATTTAGCAAAAGAATTAAATTCATTAATCAAAGGAAAGGCTATTAATGAATTAACTAATGTTGAATTAAAAAACTTATTAAAAGTAATTGACAATATAAATAATGGGTATTTACCACATTACACACAATTATTAGTTGAGAAGTTAAACTCTATAAATAATGCTGTTACGTTAGAAACTGCTGTAAATAAATCAAAACCTCTTCCTTTATCTAAACTATATGCTAAAGCAAAATCTATTTTAACAAAGAAAGATGCTATGTTAGAGATGATAAGAAGAAATCCTTTGTTTAATATAGACCAAGTATTAGGTGACTTTAAAACAAAAGACATATTTAATTCATTATTTAATAAAGCTGCTGAAGCTGAAGCTAAATTTACTTCAGAGTTAAAAAATGTTCAGTCTCTATTAGAAAAAGCAGAAGAAAAAGTTGCAAAATCATTTAAACTTAATGCTAATAAAACATTAATGTCGAAGTTTAAAATGATGACTTATATGATTCAATTAGAGCATGATTCAAACCCTAATAATAAACAAGTAAACCCTGCTGCAGAATATTTAAAAGCTACTATAAAACATATAGAAGCAGGTAAGTCTCAATTCGGAGAACGTGATGCTGAAATGTTGCAAGAAATATATGACAAATATACTGACTCAGAAGGAAATATAGATAATGAAAAATTATTTAATTCATTTAATACTGCTGAAAAAGAAGCTATTAAAACAGTTCGTGAAGTAAACGAATCATTAAAAGAAAAAGCAGAGTACACAGGAGCTATAATTAGAGGTCAAAAAATTAATCCTTTAAATAATTATGTACACTTAAATGTTCTTCATGAATATAAGCCAAATGATTTAGCATCAGGAGACTCTTTTGCTAATGACTATAATAATTCAATGAGACCATCTACGAAAGCTAAGTCATTAATAGAGAGAACCGGTAAAGTATCTCCTCTAAACTTTGATATATTTACTTCTGCTCAGAGAGGAGCTAAGTTTGTTCTTATGGATTATCACTTAACTGAGCCTATTCGTACTGCTCGTAAGACTATGAATAGAACCATAGCTAATATGGAAGAAAAGGGTAAGATACCAAAAGAAAAAAGACAAATAGTTAATGCTATCAATAACGCTTTTGAAGAGACTATTGATAACTTAATTACTAATAATTATGTTGCAACATCTTTTTTTGACGATGTAGCTGATTATGTAAGCAAACAAGGTTATCGTGCTGTTCTTGCCGGAACAGGTAGATTTGCTTCAGAGTTTCTTTCTAACGTAGGATTTGTACTTCTTAGTGACCCGACTGCATTTACAGAAGGTATTAAAAATACAGGTTTAATACTATCTACCGATGCACCTGAAGTAATGAAGAATGTAAATAGTAAAGAAATAAATAGAATTTTTCCTACAGATACATTATCAGGTAGAATGATTGATTCAGGTATATTAAATCAAATAAGTGGTATAAAAGGTGGTAAATCTAAAAATGTTGTTGCTAATAAAATACAACAAATTTTTAATTTATCAGGTAAAAAATATGTTAATTCTGTTGAATTATTAGCAGATATTCAAATTGCAACTCCTGATAAGGCTATTATGAGACCTATATGGTTTGGCTCATTTGCTTATAATTTTAAAAAATTAACAGGAGAAGATGTTGACTTTAAAAAGATTGCAGCAAATGATGAGGCTTACATGGATGAGAATAAAGAAGCTATTGAAAAAGCAAAAACAATTGCTGATGAAAGGTCTGTTATAACAGGTGCGAGTAGTAATGCTTTTACAGGAATACTTAAAGGAACAAGTAAACCAAATCAAAGTATTACAACAAAAATATTTAACAATATGAACAGTTTTATGACTAAGTTTATGGTTTATGAATTTGTTACCGCAAGAACAGGTATAATGGCTGCTATGGGTAATGGTTCTTTAACTAAAAGACAAGGTGCTGCATTATTAGGAGCTGCTGTCACCCGTATGACTGTATATAGTTTATTAATAAAAGCATTAGGAGGTGGTCTTATTGGATTGTTATTTGATGAAGAAGATGATGAAGAAGAAAAAGCACCGGAGAAAGCTGTTGGTCAAGCATTAGCATCTACCTTTAGCTCTATGCTATTAGGAAGAGACTTTGGAAATGCAACAAAAACAGCAATAAATTATGGGGTAGAACAAGTTAATGAAAATTACCTTGACTTTTTAAGAGAAGGAGATTACGACCCATACAAAGATGCATTACAGTATTCAGTAATTGCTCCTGAGAAGAAAGGGACACAAACCGGTGTTTATGACTTGTTTAAAAATATGACCGGGTCTTATGGTCCTGCTATTAAAACTGCCGACCTTGTTCTTAAAAAAGCATTTGAAGATGAAAAACAACAAGCTGAAGCTATAGAAAGACAAGAAAAAGAAAAGAATGTAAGAATACCTTTAGAAGTATTAGGTAACTTAGGGCTTGTTCCTCTTTACAAAGAAATTAGAAAGTCTGTAATGAAGGATATTTATAAAGGACTTGAAAGCGCATCTGATATACAGCAAGGTAAAGATTACAAAAAGTATTATGAAAATAAGAAAAAGATTGATATAATTGACGAGATTGTTCAGAAAACAACTGACCAAGAATTAATCAATGCTGCAGAAAAGAAAGTTACTGAAATTAAATATTCTATAGATAAAGATTATGCTAAATATTTAAAAGACTTAAATACTATTGAGAATTACAAAAAAGATAAATTACTTGTTGACCCTGATACAGGTAAAAAATACGAAAATGTAACTGACTTAGAAAAATACAATCCAAATTTATGGAATAAAAATTTTGGTCCTAATTCAGAATGGTATAAAGAGCATAAGTCAGAAAAAGAATTAGACAAACTTATTAATGAAGAACTTACAAAGATAAAAGACGAAGAGAATAATTATTCAGCCGCTCCAAAAAAATCAAAAAGTAAAAGGTCTAAAAATTCTGATGGTACTTATAAAAAGAAATACACAAGAACAGTTACCGATAAAGAAGGTAATGTTATAAATAGCTATACAAGAACATCAAGTCTTAAAGAAATCTAATATACTTTAAGTCTTTTTGTTTTTCATAGAACACCATAAGTTCTAAATCATTAACGGAGCCGTTACGTGGGGCACGACCACCCCACTTAACTTCTCCTATTAGTTTATCAATTTTTCCGTATATAATACCGTCTTCACAAGACCATATCATCACCGGAGGTAATCTCTTATCTACTAACTTAACAATCTTTCTTGCTGCTACCGGAAGAGGATAAGCATTGTGCATAGTTCTTATTCTGCCTTTCACCTCAGCATAAGCTATTAGCTTTCCTTCTTTATCGAATATCTTGTAGTCAACATCGTGTGGGTCTAATTTTTTGAAGGAACCTCCAAATGTATTTACGAATGTTGTTATTGCTTTGTGTTCTCTTTTTAAGTCTTGTTCTGTTTCAAAAGTCATCTTCTTCTGTTGATTTTAATATACATCTTAATTCCATTATCAAGACCTGAGTCTCTCTTCTCACAATTTTAAAATCACGGTCAACTAAGTTCTCGTAGATAGTATCTAATAGAGCATGGTACTCATTTAATCTATAAGCTATCCGAGCAGCTCTTTTGTTTTCTTCATCTAAAATTGGTTTCATAAAATTACGATTTATTTAACATCAAACAATGGTATTACATTATTTTTTAAAAATTTAACAGAAGGATAATATCCTGTTTCATTTTCGTACTTTTCTATATAATGTACAAATTTAGTCAAAATTTCTTTCTTTTCTTTAATAATTTCTTGAAGTTCGTTATTTAATTTCATTACGGTTAAATATACATCAGCATCTTTCTTTATTCTTTCAGCCATAAGTGGTGCTCTACCTTCAAGAAATACGTTCTTACAAGCTATATATTTATCTCTAAGACCTTTATCATAAGCAAGTATAGTATCAACAGAAGCCATATAATTAATAACCGATGCGTGGTCTCTTTCTACTGACTCTCCTATAGATTCAAAAGTATATCCTCTTTCTCTTAATATCTTTGAGTAAATTCTACGTGCATCTACTGAGTTTCTTTGTCTGTTTTTTAAAGATATATCTACTCCAAAAACATTACTTACTATTTCTTTTAATGATTCTTTTTCTAAATCTGTTTTTTCTTTGTATGTTAATTCCATTTGATTAAATTGGTTTATAAACCTCGGCTTTGACTCCGTGTTCAGTTAATTCTTTTATTCTATATTCTTGTAATTTTGATAGCTTTCCGGTTGGTCCTTTAACTTCGTAGAACTCAACATCTGAGTTGGGAGGGATAGCAATAATGTCGGGAATCCCATTCTTATTTGTCTTGGTAAGCTTAATAACATAATATCCCTGAGCCTCAAGTTCCTTAATCTTCTTTGATTGTATTTGGCTCTCTTTCATTTATGTTTGTTTCTCTCATTAGTTCTTTCACTGAGAAAGTAATCTTGTTGCAATCTTGAATAAAATCAGATAATTTCTCTAAGTCTTCCTGTCTGAACGCAAATCGGTTTGCGAGGAACCAAGTAAAGGGAGAACAACTATCATCAAGGTCAATCTCTTGAACTTGGAAAGCTAATTTCTTTTGAGGAAGTACAGTCATACTAAAAGCCAACGTGTACTCTTTTCCTTCTTCTAACCATTTATGCTGAGGTATTTTACTTGGTTTGTTATCAGCATCTATGCATACACACTTTATCATTTCTTAGTTGATTTGCCGTTCTGTCCGTTTCTACCACGATTCGACTTCATATTCTCAGCTACCATACTTCCTGCCTTAGTATGACTCATATCTAAGTTATCACCATTACCATAGGTCCCGGCTTTCTTATTAGCTTTGTTAAGTTTTTCTCTATAATTAACTCGCTCTTCAGTAGCTTGGTACTTCTTGTCATAAGCTAATTTCTTAGCTCTTCTTTTTGGTGACATTCCTAATTTGTCGTAAGATGGGTGTTCACCCGCCATTCTGTTTCTTTTACTTTCCATATCTATTATTAATTATCTGCTTCATATTCTTTTGCACAATGTTGGCTGCAAAATTCACCACTTGAGTCTTCTCCACATTGTCTGCAAGTGCACTCGTTGTATTCGTTTCCGTAATCTCTGTAGTCAATCATAAGTAAAAATCTTTTTTGAAGTGATTTAATGTATAATTTTTTTTCTTTGTTACTGCTTTATAAATATCATATTCTATACCACCTTTAGCAAATATCCAAAACACTTGGTTCTCTAATCTATCCTTGGTGGTCATTCTATCTTTGGACTGCCAATAACTTGTAGCACTGAAATCAATATTGTAATATACAAGATATTGTGCTTTCTTTAATGATATACCCTCACGCCCTGATACAATCTGTAATGCTATGTTTTTATAGCTATTATTGAACTCATCCAAGTCTGTTGTTAATTCATCTCCGAAGACTTGTTGCAAAGCTACTAATTCTTCTTTGAATTTATAGAAGATACCAATCTGACATCCCATCCATTGTTCCTTGATAAACTCTGCTTTAGCGGTATCAATAACCATTGAGTTACCACTTTCAAATTTAATTGTTCCTGAGAATAATTGATGTATCTTACTCATCAATTTCACCGGAGTGTCACCTAAGATAACTTCCTCCTTTCCTTCAACAATCAAATCCTTTTTTAATTTATTAATCAACTTGTAGGTTGATTCTTTTAGCTCAACTTCAAATACCTCTTCAGTAGTCTCAGTTAGAAATCCTGCCTCTTGTTGAGTGTAGTTGATTGTGAACGGAGCCATTGCTTCAACTATAGTGTCTAACCCTTCTGAGTAATCTTTAATGATTAAACCATTTATCATTTTGGTCTTTACTTTTACAAAGGTATTACAAAATTTATAGAAATTACTAAATTCTTTAAAAGGATTTTTAGGTATTCCATAAACTTGGTGGTACATCTGTGAGTAGGACTCAGGAGTAGGTGTGCCTGATAAAAGAATAACATTTGCCATTGTACTTTTAATAAGGTCTTTTACTTGGACCGCTCTTTTACTTGGTTTTGCGAATGCACCCATGGAGTGAGCCTCATCACAAATAATCAAATCCCAATCAGTAGTATCTATCTTATGTAAACTCTCGTAGTTGGTAACTGTTAAATGATACGGAGGATTGAGAAGCTCGTAATCCTTTTGAATGCTAGAGATAGCTTTCTTTTTTGTTAAAAACAAAACATTACTGCTGCAAATAAGTTCTGCTATCCCAAGGCTTGTTAAAGTCTTTCCGGTCCTAACTTCCATAGCTAAATAAACAAAACCAAACTCTTCAATTATTTTAGCGCCAAGCTTTATGATGTCTAATTGGTAATCTCTGTATTCAATTTTATTGTTTCTTTTCATATCTTGTTCGTGAAGATTTTTATAATACTCACAACTATTAGCTATTCTATTTCTAATCTCTGAAGGTGTGTCATGTTTGAACTCTTCTGTTATCCTAACTCCTTTACCTCTTCCTGACTTCACTTGAATAGTTTGAAACACAACGCTTTTTAATAGTTCGCATTGTTTCCACATCTCTTGGTTATTAAACCCCGGTGTTCTTTCAATTATCTCATTAGTCTCAGGTTGCATACAGAACATTTAGGTTTAGATATATAAGTTTCTATGTTTGGGTACTCACAATTGCAAAACTTTTCTTTGTAGGTTCCATCTTCATTAAATGTTTTTTCTATATATTTTTTTAGCTCTGCACACTTCTCATACATCTCAATTCCTTTAAAGTAAAAAATCATAAACTCTATACTTTGCATTACTGATTCCTCATCAGGTGCGTGAGCAAAGTAAGCCAACCCTGAGCTGATAATATCTTCGATTGTGGCTTTTTCTGTTAAGACATTAAATGAATTTAACATTCCTATATGTACCGTCTGTGTGTTATTCATTTTTAAAAACTTTTAGTAGGTTTCCTTTAGTATCTTCTATTGATGTTAGATTGAATTTCTTATCTAATGATTCGCATATTTCCTGTAAGCTAATCATATTGAATACCATACTGAATTTATTTATTCCCATTGAATCACCACCATTTGAAACAAAGTAATCATAAAACCAATTTATATTGTATTGGCTTGTGTTCCTCATCTTTATATACTTGTCAATCATAATCCTTTTTCTTTTTTATAGAGTTCTAATAGTTCTTGTGGTGAGTTATTATCAAAAGATGAATCATCATCTGTATGCCACAAGTTCAAATACCACTCTGCAAACCCAATAGTAAATTCGTCTGCTTCTTTTTGGGAATATTTAAAATTGTTTTCAAGTGCTTCTATTTTAGCTATTGCTTTTAAAATATCTTCACCATGATTTTCGTTTGTTGTATAATGTCTCATAAGTTTACTTGGATTTTCATTGTTGGACAACTCATTTTATGTACTCCATCTTTTTGATGACAATATTTACAAGCACCATTATGCCAAAACATATCACAATTATAGGCATCTTGTTCTCTTCCAAATGCCCCATAAGACTGCCAATATTCTGATGCCGGTGCTGTGAATCTATAACATATTTCTTTTGAAGGACACTGATGGTCCGTGCATTTACTTATATCTGTCATTTCTTTTCTTCATTTAAAATTTTACGATACAATTCATTGATACTCTCTTTGTTGGTTCCTCTTTTATAGTAGAACTCCATTACTTTTTTTATTCGTGTTAATGGTTTAAAATACTTTGACATAATCTATTAATTAAATATTAAAAATAATACTGCTGATATTAGCGTTATAACTGATAGCCAAGCTAAAACTTCTACTACAATCTTTTCATTGTTTGGTAACATAACATTTTTCTTTTTATAAATTTGTACTAACTCACTTATTAAATAAAAATCATCGTATTTACTTCCTGAATATAATACTTCACCTTTGAAGTTCCTGTTTCTTAACGGGAAGTGGTCATCTACCCACTTTGAGAATGCAATATCCTCAGGGTCTCTATAATCTTTCTTTAGTCTCATATAGTTTGCTGCTCTTTCTTTTGTTTTCATTCTTGATTCAATTGAATTTGTGTTTCGTTATCTGCTCTCTTTTTAATTATTATCCATCTACCTAAGTGATCTCTGTCTTCCTCAGGCATCATTCCTTCTTTATAGATAGCGTAAGCTATTAAGAATTTATAAAACTTAGTTCTGCTTATAGTCATCTTTCCTCTTGCACCATAGTCAGGATACTCATCAACAAAGTTATTATATAATTCATTCTTATACAATCTCACATTGGTAGGTAATACATTACTTCTATCGTTGTTATCAACTAGCCCAACCCATTCAATGAACTCGTGGCAAGTCTCTGCTGACAACTGACGAATCTTTAAGTTAACGAACTTAGACTTAACCAAACCTTTTGCTAAGTAGAATCTCAAGCAGTTAATCATATAGTTGTCAAACTCACACCAATCATCATCGTTCCAATCCCCGAACATCATCTTACCAAAATCATCTCTTGGCGTGAAGTTCATCGTGTAGTATTGGTGCAACTCCAACTCCCACTTTCTTCGAGCAAATGAATTACCCGCTCCCTTGATTGCGTAGTTAGTAGTTATAGTTACCTTAGGAGATTTAACAAATGGTATCTTAATCGCATCCTTGTTCTTCTTCTCCAATGTCAACCCTTCTGTAATTACACTAAACAATCTCTCGAAGTCAAAGTGTTTCTTTACATCATCAAAGCAAAGTATCTGAGTGTCAGCCGACACCAACTGATAAGGGAAAGACTTCTCAAAGTTGAATGACTTACCATCAATCACCACTAGCTTCTTCATATTACTCAAGGCATTCATCACTAATCCTTTTCCCGTACCACCTTCAGGGTTATCACTAATCACCTCATCATTTAATATCACTGCCGGACAGAATGATAAGTTCTTGTATCCGTGCATTAAGAATCCAATGGTACTTTCCATAGTCTTCACACGATTTTCATCTCCACCATTGATATTACTTATGAACTTTTTGAAATCACAATTTCCGGTAACATCACAAATGTTAAAGTTTCTATCAATCACGTGGTCCTTCCATACATACCCACCTAAATCTACATAGTCAATAGTGGTAATTTTATCTTTCATAATCTTTACTGCACAATTCTTGTAGTACAAGTAAGCTGAGTCTTTATTATCTCCAATAAAGTATATCTCAATTGTTGACAACAAAGTTAAGAACTCATCTTTAAAAAACCTCGTATTATCTGCAAAATAATTATATACGCTATTGTCATCCAACTCTAACAAGTGAGTGAGTAAGTAATCTTTAATCTCTTTCTCAGAGGTATGGTCCACAAGGTTATTAGTAACTTTTACAAACACATAGTTACGACTACCTTCAGGACAGAACTTATAGAACCCTGAGTCTTCTAAGAACTGCTTAAATAGAATGTGCTCTATCTTGATGGCACCTTTATCGTTCTTAGTCCAAAAGGTCAACTTTGAGTTTTCATCCTCAACTTTGTTAAGCACTGCATCAATTATATCATTGTCTAAGTTGGAGTCTTGCAATTGGTATTTAATCTCTTTCTTAGATACACCCCTTCTTAACTTAGCACGTATCATATTAATACGTTCTTCATCTTCATAGTACTTGGTCCCGAAGTTGGCTGTGTGTCTGTAGGCTGAGTCAATAGTCTGTGCTATCTCTCCTAAAGTAAAGTCTGAGTTAGCGAATTGGTTTAATACATAACCCGCAAGGCTTTTATTAATACCAAAGTCATTGAAAGCCATCGCAAGAATGTAGGCGTTATGATTGCGTTGTCCTTCTTGCATTGGGTATTTCTTCTCCCACCACTTAACAAGTATCTCTACAATTTTATTCTCATCTGTAATTGGAATAGTAGCTTGGTCTCTAATCTTATTTACCTCTGTGTACTCAGGCTCCTCAATTAAGTCCCAAATAGAGGAATTGATATTAACGTGAATTAAAGGGTCATAAGACTCGTAACATACTCTACTAACATTTTTACTTGTTTTATCGAAATAAGGGCTATTAAAATGCTTTTCTAGGCTATTGAAGTAGTTTGTATGATTATCCACATCAGCGGGAATCTTAACCAATACTTTTAAACCATTACCCGAAGGGGAAATGAATACAGAGAATACATATTTGTTTTTTGATATAGTCTCTTTGTCTTGTAATAATTCTTTCTGCTTAGTGTATCCATCAAAGTCCAAGCATATAAGTCCTGAGTGTTCTTCCAATGCACTATCTAATCTCTTTTTGAATGTACCACTGAAGCATATAGCCGGTAATAGTTTCTTAATCTCGTTACGTTCAGTTTTGTTTTTTTCTTGTCTAATGCGTTTCACAATATCTTTTGTAGCACCCGCACCAATCTTTATTCTCTCAAGGATAACATTAACATCCCTAAAGAACGGAGTGTCCGTATCTCTTATGTTTTGGAATATCGTTACGTTATTTGTCATATCTTATTTGTTTTTAAATTTTTCTATTATACTCATAATCTTATCGACACCATTGTGAACCTGTTGTTACTATTCCTGATATGCCACTTACTGTTTTAGTAAGTTGTGTACAATTATTTCTTACTATAATTGTTGATTGTGTAATCACTCCTCCTTGATTGTCAGGTATGTTATAAGACATACTTTGAACAACTACACCACAATCACAATCTGTTGTATTTGTAGGAGGTGTTGACTCTGAAGGTGTACAACTAAATAATAATACTCCAACTAATATTGTTGTAAGCACTCTTTTCATTTTTGATTTTTTTATTTGTTTCATAATCTTATTTCTTTTTAAATTGTTCAAACCATTTATTAAAACTTTCATTAAAGCTTTTTTTATATTCTAATCCAAGTGCGCCATTGCAATATGCGTCTCTCATATCTTCCTCGCTATAACTTCTTTCTTGTTGCCATTTAGCACCTGCTATAAATGATTCATAATCACCAAAAGCATTAATAGTATTCAAATTATAATTTTCAGCTGCTTCTTCAAGTGTTTCCATAATCTTATTTGTTTTTAAGGTCTAATAATTTTTCCTGTAAATCGCTAACTTTAAATAGTTTTGATATTTTTGCAATTGGATTTTTTTCTCTTTTAGCAGCGTTAGTTGCTCTATGTAATTTGTATTCTAAAATTAGAATTATTAATTTTTTCATTTTATTTGTTTTTAAATGTTTCTTTGTAGTATTGTTCTGAATTATAAAATATAGTTGTAAATTGTCCGCCACCATAAGCTCCATTTTCCCAAGCATCAATAATCTGTTGCTTTTCCATTTCTAGGGCTTGTTCAAGAATAATTCTAACTGCCAATTTATGTCCAAATGGAATTAATTGTTCTAATTGCTCTACTGCAAATTCTACTGCTGTTGGTTTCATAATCTTATTTGTTTTTAAATAGTTCAAACCATTCTTCTAAAGTTAACTTTTTACCTGCTAACAAATCTTCTGTATGTTTATAAAGAATTTCTAATACTTCTTCCTCACTATAACTTCTTTCTTGTATAATAAAGCACCCACAATCGTGTCCACAACTATCCATAAAACAACCATTTCCATTGTTGCCTTTACATTCGCCAATGTAGTTATATTCTTTTTTAGGTTCTTCTTTTGTCATTTTTATTGCACAAGGTTCACATTGAACTGCTCTTTTATCACCTTGAAACTGTGTTTTACAAGTAGAACAATTACACATATAATTCCCCGGAGCATATCTACCGATAGGATATTTATTATCTTCTATTATTATCATAATCTTATTTTTTTTAAATTAATCATATCAGGAATACTAATTTTTACTTCTCCTGATAATAAATGTTGTTTAAATTCTTTTTTAGTTTTGTAAAACTTCTGTAAATGTTTATATTCATTCATAAACTTTTTTAAAATATCTTTCATAATCTTATTTGTTTTTAAAGTTTTTGTTATAATATTCTTCTCCAAATGTGTTAATATAAACTATTGCACCTTGTTCAATCATATGTTTTACTTTTACACCATAAGCATCAATAATCTGTTGCTTCTCCATTTCTTTTGCTTGGTCACATATTTCAAATCTTGTAAAGTGAAATTCTGCTTTAGATATTTCATCATTAAAAAGTTTTGATACTAATATTCCAATTTGTTCTGTTTGAAATTCTACTGCTGATTGTTTCATAATCTTATTTATTATATAGTTTTGTAACAATTATACACTAAATTTGTTACATAATCTATTGATTTTAAATATAATAAACCTATTATTATATAATAAACTATATAGGTTTATTATCTTTATGTCGTTTTTATGTCGTTTTATTTAATCTAAGTTGTTGATAATCAATACTTCTGTCGTTTATGTCAATTTTAACTTCAAAATATAGTAATAAAAAAAATATTATATATATATTACATATAGAAGTAATAGGGGGTACCTAATTAGCAATATCGACACGGAGCGTTGGTAAAAAAAGGGGAAGTGTTAGTTCCCCTATCTTATTGCTAATCAATTGGTTAGAAAGGCAAATCGTCTGCCGGGTCTTCAGCTACCGCTTTTGATTTGGCTTCATACTTGTCAACTGCACCTTCTTTCTTCGAACTATCATTCGCTTCGAAGGTGTCCAAGTCAATGTAGTAGTTACCACTACGAGCTGTCTTAACCCCAAGGTTAACCCAACCATTCTTTTCGTGTTTCTTAATGAACTCAATCGCTTCATTAACTTTAATTGAAATTCTCCCCACTACGAAATCAGGGGCGTTTTCGTTTCGTTTGAATACGAAACCATCTGCAAAGATTTTTTCTTCTGCCATTGTAAATAATTTTTTAGTTCGCCTTAGTCTATTAAACCAACCACTAACCTCTAAGGCTAAGTTTGTAATTGGTATATTAAAAAGCCGGTAGAGGATTCGAACCTCTGTCCCTCAAATTAAATTGAGTTGCTACCCAAGGTGGTATTTATTCCCACTTACACCAACCGACTTTATTTTCCATTAAAATAAACAAATTTGTTTATTTTTTACTTTATTTTCCACTAATTGATTTTATCAGTGTTTTATTTTCCATTAAAATAATTTTTAGTTTATCTCAGTCTATTTGAACCAAGCATAACTCCCTGAGATTAAAGATATGCTTGGTGTATTGTTAGGGTTTATACTCGAATAGCTTTTCAGTAGGTCTATATGTTTTAGTGGTATTCATTGAGTTGGTTGTTTTTTTTGACCATACACAAGTAAAATCACTTGGAGCATTATATTCGCTAATAAATACTTTATGACCTTCTTTTGTCATTCCTCTACACCATTCCCAAAAATTACTATGATTAAATCCTTTTGATGTAGAATATTGTTTTGTGTTTTCATAAGGAATATCACAATAGATAATACAAGGTTCTTTAAAATCAAACATTGAATAATCTTGGCTAAAAAATTGAATATGTTTTATTTTGTCAATTTGCTTTTCAGTATTTCTTATTTGCTCGCAAATATAATCTCTACCGTTTACATTGTGTCCTGAATATCCACCATCAAAAAATCTTCCGTTGTAGCTTCCCATCCAACCAATCCAACCTACTATAAAATCATCCATTTCCATAGTATGATTAAAAGATTTTTCTTTACCATTATAAACATCTCTTGCTACATTGTATAAATCTTTTGTTATTTCCGTAGGTCTATTTCTATTTACTTGAAGTCCTTTAAACATTGCTATTAAATATTTGTTTTTATCATTAGCAATTACTTTTCCTTTTACTTCTTGAGAAATAGAACATCCGCCACAAAATAAATCAACAAACCATTGATTTTCTTTTCTATCTTTTGTAATTATCGGCAAAATTTCATTAACAAATCTTGCTTTGCTTCCCATATATTTCATTTATGTTTTATTTATGTTTTATTAATATAAGAACTCGTCTATATAATAGTTGTCAATACTATCTGTTGGGTTCTCTGAGAAGTATCTTTGATACATATCAACTGCACGTGCTACCTTTAACTCACCACCCTTAACAAACTCCTCAGTAGGTTTGAATATCGCAAGGATACCCGTTACCTTGTCAATCACATAGAACACTAAAGGTTTACCAAATAGTATTTGGTATATGTAACATTGTGAGTCGTAGTTGTACCTTTTAGCGTTCCATTTGAATTTCTGAATATCACTCGTGGTTTTAAGGTCAATCACGTGCTCATTAGTTATAATGTCAGCCTTACCCTTCCACATCATGCCTTGTATCTCTCCAATAGCCGGTATCTCGTATTGGTTCCCGTCTCTGTATATGTCCTCAAAGAAAGCAATGTTACCATTGATAATCTTCACCAAGTTCTTTACATCGTCAATCTCTTTCTTTAATAAACAAAATGGTAGGTTATTGTCTTTGCAAAACTCCTTGTACTCTTTTGTAGTACGAGTAGTTACATCAACAAATTTTACATCCTTAATCTTCTCAGGTTCAAGAATTGATTGGTGAAAGTATCTGCCTTCTGCAAAGGCTTTGTTGTCCTCACGTGGTGTACGAAATTCTTTTGGGTTCTCTAATAAGGTTCCTATATCTGAATTAGATAAATAGTTCTTACCAATACCACCATAGTATTCGTTATCATCACGAAGTAATTCAAGTATGTGTGCGTTTACTACTGCCATACTATACACTTAATACGTTAGCAATTTCTTTCTTCAATGCCGGACTGATTTTGTATTTACGATTTAATTGTTGACCAATTTTCTCCATACCCAATTCCTTGTTGGCTGTAACATATTTGATTACATTGTTCCAATTGTCAGTACCTTTCTTTAGGTCTTCCAATACGGGCTCTTGTTTCACGGGTGCCACTACTTTAGTAGTCTCTCCTTCAGGTAAGTCTTCACCGGCATAGATATAAATACCCAATCCAAACATAGCTAAGTTCTTAACTAAGCATCTCATTAATGTTTTGTTGATGTCAAACATTGAGGCAGCCTCAACAGTCTTCTCTCCGTATCTTGTTGAATAGGTATATGATTGAGCTAACATTGCTTTGTTGGCTCCGTCCATTACGGGTAACCACATTTCTAATGTCTCACCATTAATTGTTACCTCTGTCATTACCATATATCCAAGATTTTCATCATAGAAGTATGGTTTTTGAGTAATAGGGTCTCCTTTAATTTGATAAGAAGCATCAGGGAAAGCCTTCTTAGTTTCTGACCACGCCCACGCCCAACTTAAATAAGTTAAATTACTTTTCTTTTCTACTTTGTCGTTCACGTTTATAGCCGACAATTTTTCAAATGTGTTTTCCATTTTGATTTGATTTGATTTGATTAAATAAATACTGCTTTGTCAATATCCTTAACGATTGATTGATAATCTTTGTCTTCCTTAATCTTTTGGTCGACTACGTTAATTCCATTAATGATTGAATTGTGAGCAATGTTATAGCCATTATCATTCATAAACTTTTTGATAATAACTAATTGCATTTGTCTGTTGAAACATAAGTAGTAAAGTAATTGTCTTGCATCTACTATATGTCTTTGTTTTAGTTTAGAGAATAGGGTTTCTCTATCAATGTTGAACAAGTCTGTAACTCGGTCAACATATTGATTAAATACATCTGATTTCATTTGATTTGATTTGATTAATTAAAGTACAAAGATAATAAATATCTTTTACATACAATACATTTTTAACATAAATTTAATATTAAAACTAACGACATTCCTATACAAAATATAAATAAACACCACATTAAAAATCCGTATATTTTATATCTCATTTATAAAAACTTAAGTCGTTAAACTTCACATACACAAATCCGTCTTGGGTTATCTTGTCAGCATTATCCCAACTCTCTTTTGTAATTATATGTCCGTCAGGGAAGTT